>ERZ1370068.6383-contig-5368_pt1 | contig 83995 bp, 148 predicted proteins | sample MGYA00561227_ERZ1370068 | MGnify/ENA primary metagenome ERZ1370068 (study PRJEB38410, sample SAMEA6850437) | metagenome | study: Metagenomic assessment of the ecological functions of the soil: analysis of the soil microbiota associated with the...
AACGTTCCGACGGCGTGACGCTTGATCCGCATCCAGGTGGTGAACCTACTTCGCAACTGCGCAAAATCCTTTCGCGCGCATCCACGTTGGCGAAGAACTGGCCGTAGATCGTCGGTCGTGGAAATGCGCTTTCCAGCAGTTTCCGCATCTCCGGCAGGGTCAACTCAGTTGAGATGGTACGGGTTCAGCGACTCGGTGTAACCCAGCGAAAAAGACATCCCGGTTGGGGGTCGACAGGACCAACGCCCCCGGGCGCAGGACGCGCGACATTTCGCTCAGGTACCTCTCTTTGCTCAGACTTTGTAAGATGTTCCAGAACCTCGAAGGAAAGTACGATATCGAACGAAGCGGCCGGGAATTTGATGTCCAGGGCATTCATGACGACATAATCCATCGACGGATACCTGTTCGCCGCGTAGTCGATAGCACCCTGGTCGGCGTCGAATGCCCACATAGTCGGCGGTGGGGAACAGTGAAGCGATGGAGCCAGTGAGTACCCGGTTCCGCATCCGCAGTCCAAGACTTCTTATCCGCAAAGTCTATGTGCCCGCAGACAAAATCGAGGCGGGCAAACTGCTCCGCCATCGGCGCTTCCTGGCCTAGCTCAGGGGCAAACCTTCTGCCGTGTCCGTGAACAACTTCCATGGCTACTACAGACTCCGTTCGATTGCCGCACCAGCAGAGCACTTTCCGGGACAGCAGGAACTGTGCCATCAGGTATGCTGCCCCGTCAAAGGTCAGAACTAGTGGGTCTCCTCATCGGTGTTTCTCCTCTTCCCCGTCTGCTCTGCGTGGGCCGTTCCATCTGCGCGGCTCTTCCTTCCGCTGCGAGTAACCGGTCGATGACCTTGGTGCCCGTTGGGCGCCCGGCTGGGACATCTGAAGGGCGCACGGATCGCTCGCTAGTGGCGGACGCCAGAGGCACTGCCCCTCGGTTGCAGCACGCGGCACAGTGCAGCTATTGCTCGCTCGCGGGTGTTTCGTCGCGACGGGCTACGTCATCTCGGTCATCCTGGCAGCGCGGCCTGGGGCCGGCCGATTACGGTATCTACGGCGTTGTAATGTCGCTCCTGCTGTGGGCTGAAATGTTCAGCGGCGCCGGTATTCCTGCAGCAACTGCCCAATTGCTGTCGCGCCACCAGCGCCGGCGAGGCTGCCGTCGAGCGTACTGCACGCGGACTGCTCCTGTGTGTCGCTTTTCTGCTCTTCGCGTTGTGCTGGGGATTGCCCCCTCGGTAGCGAGGCTGCTCGACATCACTGATGGCTCGACCTTGATTCGCGTCGCGATTCTCGACCTTCCTTTCAACGGTGTGTACCTCGCCTATCAGGGTCTCTTGAACGGCCAGCGAAGATTCGGCGCGCTGAGCGTGACGTTTGTCATCTACGCAGTGACCAAGCTCGTGGGCACCTTGCTTCTCGTGCGTACAGGCCTTCGATAACCGGCGCTCTGCTGGTCAATGTTCTGGCAACTATCGGTGCGCTTGTGTTCCTGGCAATCCGGTCTCCGCCGCGCAGTTGATGCCGGTGCCTGCGCTACGCCCGCTCGATGGTGCGGATCGGCGCGGCGATGGGCTTGTACCTGCTGGTTCTGCAGGTGTTGCTCACCCTGACTTGTGGTTCCTCAAGGCCTTGTGGGGCGGTCCGCTGAGGTGATTGGATACTATGTGGCGGCCCTGAATGTCGCCCGCCTTCCGACCATCGTCCCGTCCGTGCTGACCGGAGTTCTCTTTGCGTCGCTTGTGTGGGCTCTCGCGCGCGCGCGATGAGGCGCTCGCTCAGCGCTACGTGCGAGCCGCCGTGCGTTTCGCGCTTGTCGTGCTCGTGCCGTGTTGCGTGTTGACCGTCATGTACGCCGACTGGGTGATGGAACTGCTCTTACTCAGATGAATACCGGGCGGGCGGAACCTACCTCGCTGCAGATCTGCGCATTCGCGTGCATGGCGTTTCTCGACTTGTTCCTGCACGCATTGATGGCTGCAAACCGGCAAGTCCTGTCCGCAGGATTCTCGTCGGGCTCCTTCCAGCGTCGGTAGTCATGAATGTGATGCTCATTCCCCGCTTCGGAGCAGTCGGCGCAGCGTGCTCCCTCCTCGTAACGATCGTGCTCGGACGCTTGTTGCAACATTTGCAGCGGCTCACCGCTTCGGAACGGCAGGCGCACCTCCGACTCGTCGCGGGCGGTCGAGCGCAGCCGCGGCCCTGATGATCTTGATTGGCATGACCGTGCCGCTGCCGGAGGAGTGGTTAGTGCTAAAGATTCTCATTATGTTGATTTCCTACCTTGCCTCCCTTGTGATAACATGAAGGAAACAAGAACCTCAGAACTGACTGGATTCCCGGTCCTGAAGGCCGACCGAAAGAACCGGCATGGCAGCCACAATAAGAAAATGGGTGAGCGGACTGTGTCGCCGTGGCTTGGCAGTACGAGATCCTCCCCGCCTCACGGATCATGCCGCGCAGTATCGGCACGCATCTCGTTTCCCTGTTTGGATTGCTGGGTACAACCTGCGGCCTCGACGCCGGCGCAAACACGGGACAATATCGGGACTTCCTGCGCAACTGAGGTTGGGGCACGCGGGGCTGATTGCATCGTCTCGAGCCAGAGTGAGAAAGATGGTGGAGATCCTGCGGGAAAAGGCGCAGTCCGATCCCGACTGGCTCGTGGTATCACGCCCGCGCGGCAGTGGCACGCAATCTATTAACGTCATGAGCGCCGAGACGCTCGTCCTTTCTGGCGCCGGACAGTTCCGCGACCGATCTGTTCGCTCCCTACAACGTGGTGGACCACACAGAGAACGTCGAGGTGAGAAACACTGGACTCGGTCATCGAAGAACCTTCCGTGCCTGGAGGGACATCGGCAGGAACCTGTACCTCAAGATGGATACGCAGGGTTACGACCTGGAAGTGACCGCGGTGCGAGCGCAGCCTGGCAATGATCGCAGCAGTGCAGACGGAACTGTCGTGCCTGGCGCTCTACAAGAACATGCCCGGGTACGTCGAAATGCCGCGGCACTCGACCGCACAGATTCCGTTTCCTCAGGCATACCGTGAACCGCGACACCTCACTCGCGAATCATCGAGTCAGACCGCGTGATGCTCAACAGCAGCCTGACAGATACTGGCACGCGCCTGATGTGGACCATGTAATGCGTATCGCATTACACTGCAAAGCCTCGATCCGACCGTGGTAAGGGATTGAATCTATACCGAAGAGATCGTGAAGGCCCATGCGTTCGATACCCGCAAACGAATATGTGCCGCGGTCCGGGTTTCGGGGCGTGTCGCTGAAACTCTTGGCTGGATATCGCCGCTACAAGAATGCGGTTGAAGTCGAAACCGAGCACTCGAGATTTCCCCGGTGATGGTATTTGGGACCATATGGTGGTTCCGGGCGTCGCCAAGCGGTACGGCGTCGATGTGCTATTCAATCCGTTGTTCCTGTCCGTCTCTATCCCGCGGGGTTCAAAGAAGGTGATGGTGATGCACAACGTCGAGTACCACACCATCCCCAACGTGTACGACTGGAAGATGTATGCACGGTACCGAGAAGCGTTGATAATTTCCGCCGCCGGGATCGGAACACTACTTCCCATCGTAATGACGAGCGACTTTCGTCACCGTCAAATACCCGATTGAAAATGTCCTAATGATTTAATTACTTAAGGTGAGCGAGCGGTTCCGGCTAGTGCACGAGGCAGACAAACTCCGAGTGGTACTGCGAGGAATACCGCCTGCCGGATGACTTCATCCGGTTCGTAGGCTACCTCTATCCGCAGAAGAACTTTGCAGTCCTTGCGCGGGCATTCAGCCTCATCGCCAAGCAGATTCCGCACGACCCTCGTAGTCGCCGGATTTTGCCGCGCTGGAAGCATGAAGAAGATCTTCAACTGATCGAGCGCGTCTCGGCTGCGCCACCGAATCCATATTTTTGCACATCGTTCCCAACGACGGCCTTCCCGCCATTTATACCAGGCATCGTGCCTGGTGTATCCGTCCCTGTACGAGCCGTTCGGCCTCGTTCAGCTCGAAGCCATGGGCCTGCGGGTGCCCGGTCATTGGTGCAAACTTGGGGCAATCCCCGAAGTAGCCGGTGCCACGCTGCTCTTCGACCCACATAAGCTGGAAGACGTGGCGGAATGGTATCCAGCACCGTGACTGACCCGCTGCTTCGCCAGAAAGCTATATCGAGAGGGGTCTGCAACGCGCCAAGGAATTCACCCGGGAACGATGTGCGCGGAGACAGGCAAGCGTCAAGGAAGTGGTGGCGACGTGATTTATCCAACTCACCGCAAGCAGGCGCTGTATCACCGCGCATGCTGCGCGGCAGAGATTCACGTGCTCTCCGGAAGACGCACTGGTGGAGTCCCGCTGACATGTGCGGAATCGCCGGCCTTATTTGGCATTACTCCGAGTCGTTGCCGGACGATCACTGCGCATCGTCGCGAAGATGTGACCCACAGGTGCATCGTGGTCCAGACGACTGAGGCGTGGTCGACGTGGGGAACGTCTGCCTTGGGTCCAATCGCCTCAGCATCATCGATCTCAGCGGCCGGGCACATGCCCATGTCCGACAACGAAGGCACGTGGATCGCGTACAACGGTGAGGTCTACAACTTCATGGAAGTCCGGCGACGAACTGACTCGGCGCGGACACCAGCCTGGTCCAAGACTGACACCGAGGTCGTGCTGCGGGCGTTTTTGGCGAATGGGGCGAAGCCTGTCTCAATCGATTGAGAGGCATGTTCGCGTTTGCAATCATGACAGCAAAGCGACACTGCAACCTCATCTCGTGACCGATTCGGCAAGGAACCCTTGTACTTACCCAGGTCAGGACGGGCACATCCTCTTGCCTCGGAGCTCGGCACTCGGCGAACGCATGCTCCAAGCTCGAACCGAATCATCGACGCCTCGCGGAATGGTCGCTCTATCGCAATGTGGACTTTGGTGCTTCCGATACCGTTTGCCGGAATCTCCGCCCTTCAGCCCACGTGATCACACCACGCGGGTAAGCTCGACTCCGCGCCGCTAATACAGTTGAAAGTCACGTTCCCTCAAGAGACCTACACTGACTTGGCGCGCTTTCAAAGGCAAGCTTTGACAGAAGAGCTGGGCGGCTTGATCACCGCAGGTGTGCGCGACCGACTGGTCGGGGCGACGTGCCTGTTGGCACTCTATGCAGTGGCGGGATCGACTCGAGTCTGATCACGGCGATCCGCGCACGCGAGCGCAAAGATGTTCTCGCCTTCAATATCGCTGTCGAGGGTTGGCCCAAACTCGACGAAAGTGCCGATGCCGATCGTGTCGCTGACGCACTTGGGCGGTCGTCTGCTGTCGTGCCAGTGCGAATGCCGAGGCAGTCTCGCGACAAACCCTCGTTCGAGCGATCTAGCCGATGTAGTGCGACCATCCGCTGACCCATCCCAACTTCGGTATTCTTCCCCAAGGTCCCTGAGCTGGCGCGCAGCCACGGCGTGATCGTCCTTCTTTCCGGCGAAGCCGCCGATGAGCTTTTCGGCGGCTACGTGCAGCGCTACCGCCGCTATCGCCAGTTCAAGCGACTCGAAGCGTGGCTGAAATACCTGCCTCCAACGACTCCGCAGAGCAATCGCGCTTGCGGGTACGCCAGCGATCGTGCGTACCAATTACGGAATTCTCGGAGTATGAGGGCCTGCTGGCTCACTCGACTTCATTCCTGGACCGCTTTGCGCGCGTTGAACTGCGCGCGTTGCGCCGCGACCTATCGATCCGTCAAGGACGACATGGAGCGGGAGGTTCTGGGTGCCATGCTGGCGGACGTCACGAATTTTCTTACGCCGTTGCTGCGCCGGCTCGACCGCATGACCATGGCCGCCTCGGTCGAGTGTCGCGTGCCATTTCTGGATCAGAGACTCGTCCGCACGGTGATCAACATGCCACTGTCACTTCGCTCTGCGCGGCAGCACAGACAAGTGGGCACTGAAAGCCATTGCCGCGGACTACCTGCCGAGTGAAATTGTGCATCGAAGGAAAGTTGGATTTCCGTTGCCCGTGACAGACTATCTCGCGCCGCTCGCACAATCCGCGCTTGTTCGACGACGGCTTCTGTATTCAGTCGCTCGGCATGAATCGGGCGGGGCTGCTTAAGTCAATTGGAAGACTGGCGTCAGAACGTCAACGGCTTCTTCAATCTGCTGGCACTGGAGATTTGGGGGCGCTGTTTTTCTTCCGCCAGTCTGTGGATGAAGTGAACGAGCAGATCAAACGACAGCAGAGCGCCCCTCCGCCCGGCGTCAAGACCCGCAGGGCTGCGTAGCCGAAGTGGAAACTGCACTGGCACAAAAAGACGAAGCGCCTTATTGAGGGATTGATGAAATCACTGCCATCCGAAAGTCATGCCGAGATCGCACCGAAAATCTCGGTCGTCATTCCAGTGCTCAACGAACTCGGAGAGCCTCGGACAGCTCCACCAGGAGCTCACCGGTGTTTTGGGGCGCGTACAGCGTCCGTATGAAATCATCTTCGTTGACGATGGAAGCACTGATGGCTCCGTTGACTTTTGCTCCAAGTTGGTAGCGACCGATTCTCACGTGGTCCTGATTCAGCTGCGCAGGCGCTTCGGAAAGGCCAGCCGCGTTGCAGGCGGGGTTCGAGATCGCACGCGGAGAAGTGGTGCTCACCCTCGACGCCGACTTACAGGACAATCCCAGCGATATCCCGAACCTCCTGAATAGGCTTGACGAGGGATACGACCTGGTCAGCGGTTGGAAGCAGGAGCGGAAGGACTCGTTCCTCAGGCGGCTTCAGTCCAAGATCTTCAATTCCATCACCTCAGCGGTAACCGGATTGAAATTGCGCGACTTCAATTGCGGCTTCAAAGCCTATCGTCTGGAGGTCGCGCGAGGACTGAATCTTTACGGCGAGCTGTATCGCTTCATCCCGGCACTTGCCCATTCCGAGGTTTTCGCGTCAGCGAGATCGCAGTGAACCACCGCGCGCGTCTGCATGGAAAATCAAGTGCAGCTACGAGCGCATCCTCAGGGCGCCATTCGATCTGTTTACCACGCTCTACTTGGTCGGATTTCGACGGCGTCCGGCCCATCTGCTCGGCCCGATCGGCGTCTTTTTTGGCTTGCTCGGTGTCATGCTCAATGCATATCTCGCCGTTCTCTGGTTCCGGGGTGTAGGCATCGGCAACAGGCCGCTGCTGGTCCAGGCACCTTGTTGATCATCGTCGGCATCCAGATCGTGATCTTCGGCCTGCTCGCCGAAATGATCGTCTCGACCACCTACCAACCGCGCCAGCGTCCTGAGCCTGATCCGTCGCGTGGATCGGCATGCGCGGTCGGTCAGGAGATCAACGCCGCTTGAAGCGTAGCTGCGCGTTCAGCCGCGCCCGATCAGCCAGTCCCATTGCCGAGATCGATGCAGCCAATCGATTCAAGCCAGCTGTCGCAGTCGAGCAGCATTCAGAGCCGACATCTGCATCATCGGCGGTGGGATCGCGGGGATTTCGCTGGCCTGCGAGTTCATTGGAACCGCGCCACGACGTCTGCCTGATCGAAAGCGGCGCGTATGCCCCCGACGCCGAAACGCAGTCGCTCTACGACTTGAGCAATGTCGGGCTATCCCACCAGGCAGAACTTCATGGCGCGCGCCAGGTATCTCGGCGGCACGTCCAACCTCTGGGCGGGCAGGTCCATGCGGCTGGATCCTGATCGACTTCGAACGGCGCGATTGGGTTCCGAATCATGCGGCTGGCCGATCGCGTTCGCGGACGTTGCGGCCTACTACACCCGCGCGGAAAGCATTCTCGAGCTGCCGAACGCGGCAGCACTGCAGGAGCAGAGTCGGCCTGTTTCTGTCCGGCACTGGAACCGATGCAGCCTTGTTCCGCGATGAGGAGCTGCGACCGAAGCTCGTGACCTGGGGCCGGCGACCGCTGCGGTTTCAGAAGACGTATCTCAAGGACCTCAAAAAGCAGCAAACATCCGCATCATTTCTGAATGCCAACGCCACTGAGATCGTGACGACCGAGCCGGGCAACAGGGTTGAATACGTCGCCGCTGCGACTTATGAGCGGCAATCAGCTGCGCATCGAGGCCCGCAACTTCGTGCTCGCCTGCGGAGGACTTGAGAATCCAAGACTGTTGCTGCTGTCGCGACGATCGGCAGCCCAAAGGCCTTGGCAACGACCACGACGTCGTCGGCCGTTACTTCATGGAGCATCCGCAGAGCTATCTTCGGCACGGTCCGTCTGTCGGCAGCCGCTGGGAGTATCGCTCCTTCTCGGCACGCCGCTGGCCGACGGCAAGATGCAGATTGGAGTTGGGCCTTCAGAGCAGGTTCAACGTCGTGAACGGCTGCTCAACAGCTACCTCTCCCTCGAGCCGCAGCTTTCGGACATTGCGCTGCAGGCGTACGAGTCGTCAGCCAACGTCGTGAAAGTGCTGATGCACAAGGGTCATATGCGAGAAGCGCGCCGAAGATTCTCCGCGGCCGGATGTCCGAGATGCGGGATCTCGCATATTTGCTCACACCCAAGGAAGTCATGCCGCACTTTGTATACACGCACTACGCTCGACTCAAGGCACTCACGCATAGATTCCGGCGAGTGCTGGATCTGACGATCGTCAACTTTTGCGAACAGGTTCCGAGAGCCGAGAGTCGCGTCTATCTGAGCACTTCGCGAGACCGGCTCAACATGAACACGCTCGTCCTCGACTGGAAGATTGACCGAGAAGAATCCGCATTCTCTGGTACGACTGCAGTCGCTGCTGGCAGAGCGACTAGTCGCAGCGGCGCGCCGGCGAGGCTGCGAAGGCCCTGATCTGGCGAGGCTGCCCCGTCGTACACCGATGCGTCCCATCACATCGGCACGACCCGCATGAGTGCTGATCCACGGCTCGGTGTCGTCGATGCAAGCACGCGCGTACACGGTGTCGCGAACCTTTCATCGCCGGAAGCTCGGTCTTTCCAACAGCGGGCTCCGCCAACCCGACCCTCACGATCGTGGCTCTCGCGCTCCGTCTCGCTGATCACCTCAAGCGGCTAGCGTGATGTCGAGGCTGCTTGCGATCAGCTCGCCGGGTAAGCCACAAAGCAGAAATCCTGCTTCTGGTACACATGCGAACAGAACTCATCGCGCATCATGGGTGCTGCACCATGCAACCATCGCTCCATCAGCGAAACCGCTAGACCCAGCTCGCCTGCCAGCAGATCGAATACCTCTTCCGGCCGATCACCGAAATATTTCGCCCTCTCGTAGCCGTGCTCGAATGCGACCAGCGGTCTGTCCCTGCCAATGAGCTCACGGCTCCCTCGCAGCACGTGGAGCTCTGCGCCTTCGACATCAACCTTTATGAAGTCGATGTGCCTCGCACGCGGAATAATGCTATCCAGCCGATCGACGTGCACCCGGACCTCTCTGATCTCTTGGTCTGGGTCCGGATACTCAACCTTGCGCAGGTCGCTCCGCGCGGTACGTCCAACGGCGACATTAAAGGTTGCTTCGCCTGTCTTGTCGCTCAGCGCCATGTTGAGCACGCGAACGCCTGGGAATGTCCGGGTGAGATACCGAAAATTCTCGGGAACCGGTTCAAACGCGACGTGATCGCCCTGGGGGCGAACTTGACCATCTGTCGCAGGATGTCGCCGCGGTAGCAGCCGACGTCGACACAGTTTGAAGTCTTGCGCAGCGAGCGACGCAGAACCTCGATCAACTCACGATCGTATTTGACATTTTGCGAGCGACTAAGGCCCCGGTATACCGCCCGTAGCCCGTACTCAAGTGGAGTATCGACCGTGGCCTCGACGATGAGCTTCCGGAGGAAGTGCTTCACCTGAGGTACCTTTCGTACTGATGACATAGAGGCTGGGGTACTAAGTCGAGAGCCGCCAAGAAGAGGGGGTCACCCTCCTAGTACCATGGTACTTCGCGGCTTGGACATTTGGCGAGGCTGGGGGTTCGGCATTCTGCGATGATCCAATCAACACCAGAAACGCTGGCGGTGGTGGGCGTATCGTTCCCCTTTCGCGGCGGGATTGCACATTATTCAACGCTTCTGGTGAGGAGCCTGCGCCTGCGCCATCGCGTCGAATTCATTACCTTTCGCCGCCAGTATCCCGGCATCCTCTTTCCGGGAAAGACTCAGTACGACCAGAGCACGAACCCGATCCGTGAGGACAATGTTGCGCTCATTGACTCCATGAATCCTCTGTCCTGGATTCAGACCGCACGACAGTTGAATCGCCTGCGGCCGCAACTCATCGTGTTCAACTGGTGGCATCCGTTCTTCGGCATGGCCTATGGCTCGATCGTCCGGTTACTCGAGCGCGATCTGCGCAGGCGGGTGTGCTTCCTCTGTCACAACGTTCGACCGCATGAGACGCACTTCCTCGAGCGGATTCTGTGCCAGTACGCGTTCCGGCACGTCGAGTACTTCATCGTTCACTCCGAGGAAGATAAACGAACGCTGCTACAGCTGAAGCCCGCAGCGCGCGTGCAGCGAAATGGACATCCGGTGTTTGGGCAGTTCTCCGATGAGCACATGTCCTCGAAGGCGGCAGCGCGCATACGACTCCGGCTTTGCCGCCGGAGCGAAACGTCTTGCTGTTCTTCGGCCTGATTCGTCCATACAAGGGCCTTGGCCTATCTGATCGAAGCCATGCCCCGGGTTCTGAAAAGCCTGGACTGCAGCCTGCTCGTCGCCGGTGAGTTCTACGACGATAAGTCAAACTACACGAAACTGATCGACGCGCATCAGCTCGGTCCGCACGTACGCCTCGAGGACAAGTACATCAGTAACGAGGAGGTCGCGGTCTATTTTGCGGCCGCCGATGTCGTGGTACTGCCATACGTCGAAGCGAGCCAGAGCGGCATCGTGCCGATCGCCTACAGCTTCAATACGCCGGTGATCTCGACACGGGTGGGCGGCTTACCTGAGGCGGTCCTCGACGGCCAGACGGGGTTCCTCGTCGATCCTGGGAGCCCTGAACGACTGGCCGAAACGATACTGCGGTACTACCGGGGTGGTTACGAACAAAAGTTCCCGCGATGGCATCAGGGCACGCGCAAAGCGGTTCGATTGTGAGGAGGAGATCAGCAACATCGAGTACTTTGCGAAGCTCGCGGATGACGAGCATCAGCGCCTCGCGCATGAGCAGCCGTGTGAACATCCTGTTGCTCGCTCCGTGGCTGCCGTGGCCACCACATGATGGCGCGCGTATCCGGATTCTCGAGACCCTGCGCTTCCTTTCGGGCCGACACCCGCGTGGTTCTCGTAGCTCCGACTTATTCGGCCGAGCGAACGTGACCTGGCGTCCCGGCTGGAGAGCGGTGGCATCGATGTGCACGCTGTGCCCGTACCGGACGGCGGGCTGGCCCGGCTGTCCCGTCTGTGCAAGGGAGTCCTCTCCGGGAAGCCTCCGATCCAGGCCTTTCATCGCAACAGGGCCATTGCGCGACAGATCAGCAAGCTGACGACGGCGATCGCCTTCGACATCGTGTGCAGATCGAATTTTCGTTTCTGTCTCACTACCTGCAAGCTGTACGTGGCTCTTTCCGCCCGCGTACGATCCTGTCGATGCACAACGTCGAATCCCTGCGTTTTGAGCGGGAGCTGCAGTTCTCAGCGTGGAATGCACGGCGGCTCGTGGTACTGGCAGACCGTCACCTGTTCCCCAATTGGGAGCCACGCGCGGTGCAATCATTCGATGGTGTGGTGGCCGTCTCCGAAGCAGAGGCTGCATGGATCAGTCACCACGCGCCGCGGGCGCAGGTAAAGATCGTGCCGAACGGCGTTGACGTCGATTTCTTCCGTCCGCAGTCCGCGGCGGGCACCGCTTCGACTGTCGTGTTCACCGGTTCGATGGACTATCCGCCAAATATCGATGCAGCTCTCTGGTTCGCAGATGTCATATTGCCGATTGCGCGCCAAAGACTGCCGCAGCTGCGTTTTGTCGTTGCGGGTCGTCGACCGCCGCCCGAAATTCGGGCTCTGGGGCACTCGCCCCGGAATCCAGATCACGGGAGAGGTGGACGACATCCGCCCGTATCTCGCCGACGCCCTGGCTATGGTCGTACCGCTGCGGTCTGGTGGAGGCACGCGGCTCAAGATCCTTCAGGCGATGGCAATGGCGCGCCCCATCGTATCTACGACACTCGGGCGCGGAAGGTCTCAGCGTCACGCCATGGGGAGCATCTCTTGCTCGCCGATAACCCGCAGGCATTTGCAGAGGGTATCGCTGACGCTCGCGCACTCTTTCGCAGTTCGCCGCGCGCGTGTCGCAGAAGCTGGACGGCGCCTCGCGTTGACGCAGTACGATTGGCAACAATGCCTGCGCGGACTCGATGATTTGTATCACTCGGTTCTGTCGAGTAGTCGACCGTGACGCGCCGCCTTTCTCTGTGTTACGCAGCGCCCGGTCAGCGACTGCTGACGCACCGCTGGCCCGACACGAAACGTGTTGTCAGTTGCCGAAGCGCTGGGTGACACCGGTTGATGTGACCTTGGCCTTTCGCAGTCTCGGCGAGCCGCTGGATTCGCCCCGGTTCCGTGTTATCTCCATCGAAGACGCACCGACGCCAATCGCGTCTCGCGATGACGTGACGGTTCGCGGACTCAACCCGCTGACTCACGCCAGATACCTGCGGACGCTGCGCCAGTTCGCGCGCCGGGCCGCAGGGGAGTACGACATCGTTCTCGAAAAGGGCTGGCGCTTTTCAGGCTACCTCGCTCATCAGGTCACGCTTTGCGGCGGCTTGAGTGCGCTGATCGAGAACGATGTGCGCTACTGGAACGAGCCGGTGCGGAATCTGCAGGCTGTCGCCCGCTTCACGGCCAACGAGCCGCACAGTCGATCGCGGCGCGCTGTTCGCGCGGCGTGCCGCTGGTCATCGCGGAAACCGAAGAACTCAAGGGAAGCGCTGGTCGCCTTGCGTGGCATCTCACCGGAGCGAATCGCAGTCGTGGAGCTTGGGGTTGATCACAGGATGTTCCACCCCACGCCGCAGGACATTGCGCGAAATGAATTAGGCATAGCGCAGGATGTACTGATGCTGCTCTACGTCGGGGGCTGGACATCTATCATGACCTCGGGCAGGTGATCGAGGGCCTCGCTCGCTCGCAGCCAATCGACGGTATGGAACTTCATGTCGTCGGGGACGGCCATCTCAGATCGCAGGACGAGCAGACCGCCCAGTCGACTGGCTCAGCGTGGCGGTGCACTTTCACGGCCAGATCGCCCATCACCGCGTTCCGAGGTTTCATCGCTGCCGCAGACCTCTGCCTCGCTCCCTATCAGCCCAGCCGCTTCTACGACGGCAAGATCACGTTCTCGACTTTGAAGATTCCGGAGTACATGGCCTGTGAACGGCCGGTGGCGAGCGTGCCTCACGGTCACATCCTGCAATTGATCGATCACCAGGTCACCGGCTTCCTGGTCAACAACAACGCCGATGCGTGGACTGCGCTCTTCCGGTCGATGCCCTCACGGCAACGCGCTTGCCGAAATGGGCGGACGGCTGCGCAGCGGGTTGCGTCTCTGAGCTGGAACGCGACTGCGGCGCGGTATCTCGAGCTCGGGTACAGAGCTGCAAGCGCAGCACTACCGGTCGTTCTTCTCTTGTGCCATCACTACGCGATTGATGTTCCATTGCTGCGCAATCGACAGCATGGTGTTCGTGATCCAGTAGAGCACCAGGCCGGCGGGAAACCACGCGAACATGAAAGTGCATGATGAGCGGCATGAACATGAAGACCTTCGCCTGGATCGGATCGGGTGGCGTGGATTGAGTTTGTATTGACCGAACATCGCCGCGCCCATGATCAGTGGCAGGATGAAGTACGGATCGCGCACCGAGAGGTCGTTGATCCACATGATGAAGGGCGCCTGGCGCATCTCCACGCTTTCGAGCAGCACCCAGTAGAACGCCAGGAACACTGGGATCTGGATCAGGATTGGCATGCAGCCCGCGAGCGGGTTGACCTTCTCTCGCTTGTAGAGCTCCATCGTTGCGCGAGCCGAGCTGCTCGCGATCGTCTCTGTAGCGCTCCTGGATGTTCTTGATGCGCGGCGTGAGGGCGCGCATTTTCGCCATTGATTTGCCGCTCACCTGGCTGGGCCAATAGAAGAGCAGCTTGATCAACGCAGTGACGATGATGATCGACCAGCCCCAGTTGCCCACCAGCCCATGTACCCAGCTCAGCAGCGCGAACAGGCGGCTTCGCTATGAACGTGAGCTTGCCGTAGTCGGCCACGAGCTCCGAGTCGCGGTCCGGCCTGCTCCAGCTGGGCCTGTAGCTTCGGACCGACGAACAGCGTCTCGCTGAACGAGCCCTGGCCGCCAGCCGGAACGCTCTGTATCGGTCCCACGGCACCGAACAGATACTCCTCACCCTTGACCTGGAGATGGAACTGATACGGTTACGCTTCGCCGTAGGCACAACTGCCGCCACAAAATGGTGCTGCATCGACGCCAGCCAGCCATCGTAATCGTCGCATTGAGCTTGCGGTCTTCCTCATCGTCGATCTTGAGCTTCCGATGGCGCGTGCCGTCGTAGACCGCGGGGCCGGCAAACGCGTAGCTCTCGACGTGTGAACATCGAGCGTTCGACCTTGTGCTGCTGGCGCAGAAGCTGCAGGTACGAAGCGCCGCTCCACGCTGCAGGGCTCTGAGTTGTTGAACTGAGTAGTCGAGGTGTACGAGCGTAGTTGCCGCGCCGGAGTGTATAGGTCTCGGTGACCGTGACTCCGGCGTCGTTGCTCCACGTGAGCAGGATTTTCAGCTCTTCCTGCCCAGGGGCGAGCGTGTGCTCGGATGCCGGCGCGGTATAGGTCGCGAGGTGATCCGGTCGCGCTCCGCTCCCCTTCCATCGTCAGTCCGGACTGGAGCACGAACAACGCAGCTCCGCCGGCGCATCGTTGAACGGGCGGACCTTTATCTCTGGCTGGTTCTTGTGAACGGGGTACCCAAGCAGATCCGCACGTCGTCAGCTGACCGCCTTGCAGGCTGATGTCCATGTCGAGCACGTCGGTGCGCACATGAATCTTGCCGGCGCTCGAGCCCTGTGGCGCGGCTTCCGTCGGCGGTGTTGGCACAGTCAGGGTTGCTCGCAGAGCCTGACGTTCCGGCTGCAGGACTCGGTGTGCTCTGGCGGCGAGGGCACGGTTGCGTCGAGGCCTGGCGCCGCTGGCTTTGAAGCTGCACCTGAAGGGGCGGTCGTTTCCTGCGCGGGTGGGACGAGGCGGATGATAGTCGTGCATCCAGGCCTGGTAGTTGAGCCACAGGACGAGCGCGAGCGCCGACCAAATGAAAATACGCTGGCTAGCCATGCGAGCTGCCTTTCATTTCTGCGCACGCATGGGTGTCCGGCACCGGATCAAATCCCCCCGGATTGAACGGGTGACAGCGCAACAGTCGGCGCACCGCGAGCCAGCTGCCATGCAGCGCGCCGTGCCGATCGAGCGCTTCTAGCGCGTAGGCAGAGCTACGTCGGATAGAAGCGGCAGCTCGGTCCGAGCAGCGGACTGATCAGCCATCTGTAGGTTTGAATGATTGCTTTGATGAGCCCGCGCATCGTTCCCCAACCGTTGTCAACAAGCGCGAAAGGTTTGCGCGATTCCGCGCCGCTCGCCTCGCGAGCAGCGCTGCGTGCACTGACCACGAAATCGAGCGCCGGCAAATCGCGCTGCACGAGCCTGAACGCTTCGCGCGCCACGCGCCGGATCCGGTTGCGCGCCACGGCGTTCCCGATCGCGCGCGCGGCGATCGATAAGCCGAGACGTGCAAATCCGCACGCGTTGTCACACACGGTGACCTGGAACAGCTTTTCACTGAATCGCTGCCCGCTCTTGTATACATGCTCAAACTCCGCCGCAGTGCGGGAGGCGCTGGCAGGCGCTGAAATTGAAGGACCCGATCGGATCTGCGCAGGTGCCTTACGGAATGAGGCGCTTGCGACCTTTTGCTCGCCGCCGCGCCAGGACCTGGCGGCCATTCTTGGTAGCCATGCGGGCACGGAAGCCGTGCGTGCGCTTGCGGCGCACCTTGCTTGGCTGATAAGTGCGTTTCATCTTGTCGTGTCCGCGTTAGTCTGATTGGTCGGGCTCTGGCTGAGCGCGAAAAGGCGGCAAGGAGTACGCAGCGACCCCGGCACTGTCAACACAACCGCCCCCTTACGCGCGTTCGCGGCCCTAGCGATCAGGAGGTCGCCGTTATAGACTTCGACACCCTTTCGTTCGAACCCGTTTTCCTCGCTTAGAGTTGCGGAGTTGCGCTCGTGGAAGCGTCGCTGTGGAGCCGTTGTCTGCGGCTGCTGGAGTCAGAGATTCCCGAGCAGCAGTTCAACACGTGGGTGCGTCCGCTGCAGGCCGTCGAAGAAGATGGCGTGCTGCGTCTGCTCGCCCCAAACCGTTTTGTCGTCGACTGGCTGACCCAGAACCTGCGCGGCCGCATCGAGGAACTCGTCGGCGCGGTGGCCGACTCACGGGCACCGCAGATCTATCTCGAAGTCGGCTCACGGGCACTGCCGACTACGACCATCACGATCAACGGTGCGCGGCCCAAGCGGGTCGAAGCAGCCGAATCTGTCGGTGGCCGCCTTAACCCGGATTTCACATTTACGAATTTTGTCGAGGGCAAGAGCAACCAGCTCGCCAAGGCCGCCGCTCAGCAGGTCGCGGAGAATCCAGGTACGCGCCTACAACCCGCTTTTCATCTACGGCGGCGTCGGCCTGGGCAAGACACACCTCGATGCAGGCAGTCGGCAACACGATCCGCGTTCGCAATCTGGACGCGCGCATCGCGTACGTGCACTCGGAGCGCTTCGTGAGCGACATGGTGCAGGCTCTGCAGCACAACACCATCAACGAATTCAAGACTGCGTATCGCACGCTCGATGCGCTGCTCATCGACGACATCCAGTTCTTCGCCGGCAAGGAACGCTCTCAGGAGGAGTTCTTCCACACTTTCAACGCGCTGCTCGAAGGCCAGCAGCAGGTCATTCTCACTTGCGATCGTTACCCGAAAGAAGTCGATGGTCTCGAAGAGCGGCTGAAGTCGCGCTTCGGCTGGGGTCTGACGGTGGCGATCGAGCCGCCGGAGCTCGAAACCTGCGTAGCAATTCTCGATGAGCAAGGCAAGTGCTGCCGGCGTGTCGGGCTGCCGGAGGAAGTCGCATTCTTCATCGCCAAGCGTATTCGCTCCAATGTGCGTGAGCTTGAAGGCGCGTTACGGCGCGTCGTGGCGAATTCGCAGTTCACCGGGCGACCCATCACGCTCGATTTCGCGAAGGAAGCGTTGCGCGATCTGCTCGCACTGCAGGACAAGCTGGTTACGGTCGAGAATATCCAGAAGACCGTCGCGGAGTACTTCAAGATCAGAGTTGGTGACCTGCTCTCAAAGCGTCGCAGTCGTTCGATCGCTCGGCCCGCGCCAGGTGGCGATGGCACTGGCAAAGGAACTAACGACACACAGCCTTCCGGAAATCGGTGATGCCTTTGGTGGACGTGATCACACGACCGTCCTGCATGCTTGCAAACGCATCAAGAGCCTGCGTGAGTCGGAGACGCGCATCGGAGAGGACTACTCAAACCTGTTGAGAACCCTGACTGGTTGAATGTGGATTCCTGTGTACGCAACTGTGGATAAAGTTACCCACAGACCGGCGACAGCTTGCCGCTGTGATTTGAGGCTCTGATCCAACAGTCTTATGCTTCGTATAACACATTGATACTAAAGATGAATATTGCGTTATGCACGCCTTATGCTGTGTCCCTAGTAATAACTACAACTGTTTCTAAGAATAAAGAGATTCAGGAGTAATAGATGAAGCTCAATGCGAATCGGGAAACGATTCTCCAGCCGCTGCAGGCTGTCATTGGCGTTGTTGAGCGACGTCAAACGATGCCGATCCTGGCCAATGTCTTGCTGTCAGCACGGATGGCCGGCTGTCGGTTACCGCGACAGATCTCGAAGTGGAATTGGTGGCGAGCGTCGAAGTGTCAGTGCAGAGCGCCGGCGATATCACTGTGCCGGGACGCAAGCTTCTCGATATCTGTCGTGCCCTACCGGATGGCGTAGACGTTACGTTTTCTGTCGACGGCGAAAAAGCAGTCGTTCGCGCAGGCCGCAGCCGCTTCACACTTTCGAGCTTGCCGGCGAGTGAGTTTCCCACCATCGAGGAGATCAGCGCGCAGCGAACACTGGAACTGTCTCAAGCGGAGCTCCGCGCTCTGTTGGATCAAACACATTTTCAATGGCGCAGCAGGATGTCCGCTATTACCTCAACGGCATGTTGCTTGAGACCGATGGAAATCTGCTTCGCGCCGTGGCGACCGATGGTCACAGACTCGCACTCTGCGAGATCACCATGTCAGCTAAGGCGAAGGCGAATCAGCAGGTCATCGTTCCCCGTAAGGGAGTCCTCGAGCTTCAACGCATTCTGGGCAGCGACGGCACGGTGGGCGTATCGATCGGCTCAAATCACGTTCGAGTCCAGATCGGCGAAATTCGCTTCACTTCGAAGCTAATTGATGGCCGTTTCCCGGAATATGGGCGTGTCATCCCGGCTGCGCCAACCAAGAGTGTCAAGCTGACCGCGAGATGCTGCGGCACGCACTCCAACGCACGGCCATCCTCTCCAACGAGAAGTATCGTGGCATCCGGCTGACTATCAAACCCAATGCACTGACGATCCAGGCTCACAATCCAGAGCAGGAAGAGGCAGAGGAAGAAGTCGAAGTCACATACCAGGGTGATGATCTGGAAGTTGGCTTCAGCGTGAACTACCTACTCGATGCGTTGGCGGCGATCGAGAGCGAGCAGGTCGAAATTGGCTTGACCGACTCGAATAGCAGCTGCCTGATTCGTAGCCCGGAAAAGTCGACTTCCAAGTACGTCGTAATGCCGATGCGGCTCTGAGCCATCGTGGATGCCACTCCGGTCCATCCGTCTCCAGGATTTTCGCTGCTTCGACATTGCTGACCTCGAGCTCGATCCTCAGATCTCGCTGATCCAGGGTCTCAACGGGTCCGGCAAGACCAGCCTTCTGGAAGCCGTGTTTCTTCTGGGCCGCGGGCGCTCTTTTCGTTCGCCTCGTCTGGATCCGGTCGTGCGACGGGGGCAGGCAACTCTCGGAGTGGCCGGGGAGCTCGAGGCTAGGTAGTACGCAGGTTCCGGTCAGGATCGAATACGTTGGTGGGCAGACCCTGGGCTGGCTGCGCGGTGAGCGCGTCAGCTCGCTGGCAGAATGTGAGTACCGCCTTTCCTGTACAGGTCATCGATCCGGGCATCCATAAATTGATTGAGGAAGGCCCCGTCCGACGCCGGCGGTTTCTTGATTGGGGCGTGTTCCACGTGGAACCCCTTTTCCTCGCCGCTTGGCAACGCTTCCAGCGTGCACTTCGCCAGCGAAACGCCGCGCTTCGCCAGAACGTTGGTGGCAGCGATCTTGATGCGTGGGACGAAGCATTCGCCTCCGCTGCTGAAAGCATCGACACCGCGAGGGCGAGATACCTGCGGGGAACCAGCGGTCATTTGGTTGCGGCCTGCGCTGACCTCTTGGGATTTGAGATCTCGGTGGGGTATGGACGAGGTTGGCCGCCGGGACAATCAATCCGTGAGGCTCTGACGCGCCACCGTGCCGTTGATGTCCAACGCCGCACGACTACGGTCGGGGCCTCATCGCGCCGACATCGAGATAGAGCTCTCCGGAGCGGCCAGCGAAGGACATCGTTTCCCGGGGACAGCAAAAGTTGCTCGCCGCGGGACTGGTCTTGGGGCAACTGGAGTTCCTCAATACGGCGTGCGGCCTACGATCGACATTGCTATTGGATGACCCTCGCGGCGGAGCTGGATGCGAGCGCGATCGATCGGTTCATGAATCGGGTGTTCGCCCTCGGTGCCCAACTCCTTCTGACCTCACTGCCCACGCAACTTTCGGGGCTGTCGCAACGCTCGCGAGTGTTTCACGTGGAACAAGGACGCATCGAGCGGGTGGTATAATCCGCGCCCCGCAAAAGGACCCGCCATGTCGGAAAAAGACGTCTACGATTCCAGCAAAATCAAGGTATTAAAGGGGCTTGATGCAGTGCGCAAACGGCCCGGCATGTACATCGGTGATACCGACGACGGCACTGGCTTGCACCACATGGTTTTCCGAGGTGGTCGACAACTCGATTGATGAGGCCTTGGCTGGTTATTGCGATCGGATCGGTGGTCACTATTCACGCCGACGAATCCGTCACGGTCGCCGACAATGGGCGCGGGATCCCTGCAGATATCCACCCAGAAGAAGGAAGATCGGCCGCAGAGGTCATCATGACCGTGCTGCATTCGGGCGGGAAGTTCGATGACAGCTCGTACAAGGTCTCCGGCGGGCTGCACGGGGTGGGGGTGTCAGTCGTCAACGCCCTTTCCGAGTACCTGGTGCTGACCATCTGCCGCGAAGGTCGGATCTATCAGCAGGAGTATCGACTCGGGTGAGCCCGTCGCACCCTGGGGCTGGTCGGCCAGACGAACGAGCGCGGCACGACGATTCGCTTCAAGCCGAGCGCGACGATCTTCACCAACATCGAATTCAATTACGAGTTGCTGGCCGAAGCGACTGCGCGAGCTTTCGTTCCTGAACTCCGGAGTGCGCATCGAGTTCGATCGATGAGCGAGAGGAGAAGAGCGATGTCTTCGAGTACGAGGTGGTATCCAGGCGTTCGTGAAGTATCTCAGTCGCACCCGCACGCCCATCCACGAATCGATGTTCTCCTTTCGCACCGAACAGGATGGCGCCGTGGTGGAAGTCGCAATGCAGTGGAACGACTCCTACCAGGAGAAGCATGTTCTGCTACACCAACAACATTCCGCAGAAGGATGGCGGCACGCATCTGGCCGGTTTTCGTAGCGCCTTGACACGTACACTGAACAACTACATTGAAAAAGAGGCGTACGCGAAAAGAAAAAGTCCTCACCACAGGTGATGACGCGCGTGAAGGACTGACAGCGATTCTGTCTCTAAAGCTCGCCGATCCGAAGTTCTCTTCGCAGACCAAGGACAAGTTGGTTTCCTCGGAAGTGAAAGCGATCGTGGAATCCGCCGTAGCCGAGCGGCTCGAGGAATTCCTGCTCGAACGCCCCCAGGATGCGCGCGCCATCGTCGCGAAAATCATGGAAGCAGCGAGAGCACGCGAAGCGGCGCGCAAGGCGCGCGAGATGACCCGTCGCAAGGGCGCCCTCGACTTCGCGGGCCTGCCCGGAAAACTGGCCGACTGTCAGGAGAAGGACCCGGCCTTGTCGGAGCTCTTCTGGTCGAGGGCGACTCCGCCGGCGGGTCAGCGAAGCAAGGTCGCGACCGACGCAGCCAGGCAATTCTGCCGTTGAAGGGCAAGATCCTGAACGTCGAGAAGGCGCGCTTCGACAAGATGCTCTCATCCGCGGAAGTTGGCACCCTGATCACAGCACTTGGCTGCGGGATCGGGCGAGATGACTTCGAGATCGCGAATCTTCGCTATCACCGGGTCATCATCATGACCGACGCGGACGTAGACGGATCCCACATCCGGACGCTGCTTGCTGACCTTCTTCTATCGGCAGATGCCACAGCTTATCGAGGGTGGGCATATCTATATCGCTCAGCCCCCACTCTACAAATTGCGCAAGCGGGCAAGCAGGAGCACTACCTCAAGGACGACTCGGAACTCAACGCTCTGCTACTGAACGCTGCGCTGGACGAGGCAGGCCTGCACGTCAATGCCGAGGCACCTCCGTTGGCCGGGCCGAGGCCATGGAGTCGCTCGCGCGGCGCTATATGGAAGTGCAGGCGATCATCAAGCGCTGGTCGCGCCGCTACGACGAACGGGTGCTGGAGCAGATGATCTATCTGCCGGAGCTAACCGGCGCCGTATTTGACGACGTCGAAGCGCTTAGCCACTGGTGCAGCCAGCTGGATGCGCGCCTTAACGCGCTGAACGATGCCACGCGCACATTCAAAGTGGCGTTGCATCCGGGCAGCGACGGAGCGCCGCAGCGTATCGACGTGCAGAGGACTGAGCACGGCGTCGCCGCCACCAAGCATATTCAGCGCGAGTTCTTCGATTCGGCCGAGTATCGCCGCATCGCGGAGCTCGGTCGCACGCTCAGCGACCTGATTGGGGATGGCGCATTCGTCACCAAGGGCGATGAGCGGCACGAGATCGCAAGTTTCAAGGAAGCGATGCATTGGCTCCTCGAGCAGGCGAAGAAAGGCCAGACCATCCAGCGCTACAAGGGTCTAGGCGAAATGAACCCGGAGCAGTTGTGGGACACGACCATCAACCCAGAGTCGCGCCGGCTGCATGCAGGTCAGGATTGAGGACGCGGTCGCGGCGGATGACATCTTCACGACCTTGATGGGCGATCAAGTCGAACCGCGTCGCGAGTTCATCGAGAAAAACGCGCTCGCAGTCGCAAACCTGGACATCTGAGTGCGACTCGAAATCATCGACGCCTGATCTGCAGCTGGCCGAGTAAGTGGCGGCGAGCCGCGACCGGCTGCGTCGCCGCTCAGCCTGCTCTCAGCGTGTCTGCAATTGAGCCACCGTGGATTCGATCCACGCCTGAACCCGCTCGTTCAACTGACGCGGATCGGCGCCGCGAGGATCTATCGGGGGTCCGATCACTACGCGGATCGTGCCTCGCCTCTTGATAAGACCTCGGCGCGGCCAATAGGAGCCCGCGTTGTGCGCCACCGGAATTACCCATCGGCCGGTTTGCGTGGCGAGCAGTGCGCCGCTGACGCCGTATTTGCGTGTCTGCCCGGCGGGCATTCGGGTGCCTTCGGGAAAGATCAGGATCCACATGCCGCTCTCGAGCCGCTGTTTGCCCTGCTCGATCACGCTGATTGACCGCTATGCGACCGCTGCCACGGTCGATCGCGATCGGACGCATGGCTCGAATCGCCCAGCCGACGATTGGAATCCACATCAATTCATGCTTCAGCACCCAGGACTGAGGCGGAAACACCAGCATCTGCGCGATGGTTTCCCAGGACGAGGAGTAGCTTCCACATCGAGATGTGGTTGTCGACCGGAATGTTTCTCACGCCCTTCGACCACGTAGTCCAGTCCGCAGAAGTGTTTGAGGAGCCACATGACGCTGCGCGCCCACGTGCGCGAGACTGCGTAACGCACGGGTGGTGGAAAGACGGCCGCCAACACGACGCCGGTTGAAAACACACACTGTGGACAGGAACAGGTAGGCCGTGAAGAGCAGTGAGCCGAGGCAACGTGCATGTCAGCCAGGCAGGCGTGACAGATCGGCGGTGTGCAGGAACAGATTGCGCAACTGAACAAGCAGCGTGGAGACGGTTGGTGCGAAGTTGCGTGTCTTCGTCCATCACCATGACTGAGTCGAAGAACGCATCCACCGGTTCGCGCAACTGCGCCAGCCGCTGCAACGCCTCAGCGTAGTTGCGCTGTTCGAGCAATGGCTCCACCTGCGGACGAAGGCGCCTCGAGCTCGCTGTGCAGGCGCTGCTCGGCAGGGAGACCGTAACAGTTCCACCTTCACGACCTGGGAGGTCGGGATCTCGGTCTTGCGCAATATGTTGGCGATGCGCTTGTTGGCACTTGCGAGGCTGGTCGCGGCATCGAGCTTCAGAGCGCCTTCCACCGCTCTCAATCGGGCATCGAAGTCGAGCGGCGACGGTGGACGATTGCTCAACACCGAATCGAACATCTCGGTGCTGATTTCCAATCCTGAAGACCGGTCGAGATAGTAGGAGCGCAGGCGCTCCATGATGTAGTCGCAGACCTGCTCGCACACCGCGCCATCGACCGCGCCGGACGCCGGGCGAATGTGCCGCCATGAGCTGCGTTGCGGTCGCGATTAGCTCACGCAGATCAAGCTCGAGTTGGCGCTCGATAATGATGCGCACCAGACCGAGGGCGGCTCGGCGCACGCCGAAAGGATCGCGGGTTCCCGTTGGCTTCTGGTCGATCGCGAAGATGCCCGTGATGGTGTCGATCTTGTCGGCAATGGCCAGTGCCATCTCCGGTGCGGCTGCTGCAGGCAGCCGATCGCCGGCGTAGCGCGGGCAGATAGTGCTCGCGATGGCAATGGAAACGTCTGCCTGCTCACCATCGTGTCGAGCGTAGTAACTGCCCATGGTGCCTTGCAGCTCCGGGAATTCGCCGACCATCGCCGTCAGCAGATCGCACTTGCACAGATCCGCAGCGCGCTCGGTGGAACGAGGATCGGCACCTATGCGCTCGGCGACCCGGGCCGCGAGTGTCCTGGTGCGCGTTACTTTGTCCTGCAGCGAACCGAGGCGCGTCTGATACGTTACCTGGGCCGAATCCTGCACATCAGGACGCGCAGGGGTTGCTTGCGGTCGGTGTCGTAGAAAAATGCGGCGTCCGTGAGGCGTGGCTCTGACTACGCGCTCGTTTCCGGCGCGAACCTGGTCTGGATGGAGGCTTTCGAGATTGCTGACCGCTATGAATCGCGGTAGCAGAGTGCCGTTGCTGGATGCTGAGCGGAAATAGCGCTGATGGTCCTGCAGTGTGGCGATGAGCACCTCGCGTGGCAGCTCGAGAAAGCGCCCTTCGAACGTGCCCGCCAGCGGCACGGGCCACCTGACTAGAGCCGCTCACCTCGCCGAGCAACGCATCGTCCATGACCGGCACGCCGTTCAGGCGAGCGCCGCGAGCGTCCTGGTGGTGCGCCGTATGTGCTCGCGTCGCTCGGTCGAGAATCGCGCCAGCACCCGTCCGCGCTTACGCAATGCTCCGGCATACGCACCTGGCGTGGATGATACGCAGCGGTTTTTGGTGCGTGAAAGCGATGTCCTCGCGTGAAGCGATCGCTCGACACGCCCAGGATGCTTGCGGGCACGACGTCCTTGCCGAAGAGGAGCACTACCCAGTGCACCGGACGGACGAATCCCGCGTTGCCTGCCCCCAACGCATCCGCTTGGGGATTGGCAACGCGTCGAGCGCTGCCTGCACTACGCCTGGCACCAGATCGCTGGTGAGGCGAGCCTGGCTTGCGCGCGTACTGAAGAGTAGGAATTCGCCCTTGGCCTCCTGCACGCGGTCCAGCGACGAGACCGGTCGTGCCGCAGGATTCGGCAAACGCGAGCGCGGCTCGAGTCGGTTGCCCGCTCGAGTCGAACGCGGACAGAAACCGGCGGTCCGCGCCGTTCACGTCCTGTTCGGGTTGCTGTTCTGAAACGCCTCTGACCACGGACAGCGAGTACGTCGCGGACTCGCAAAGCGTTGCGCGCGCCCGTGCCTTATCTTCGTCTCCGCCAGTCGCTGCAACGATGCCCGCGAGGAAGCGCATCGGCGAGGTCCTTCAACGCCAGCGGCGGAGCTCCTCAGTGCCGATCTCGATCAAGAGATCCCGCCGGCTCACGCGGCAGCTCCGGCTTGCTTCAGCAACGGGAAGCCGAGTGACTCGCGACTATGGAGAGTAAGCTTCAGCCACACCACGGGCGAGCTTGCGAACTCGCAGGATGTAGCGCTGCCGTTCAGTTACGGAGATCGCCCGGCGCGCATCGAGAAGATTGAACGTGTGGAGGCCTTCAATCACTTGCTCGTAGGCGGGCAACGGCAACTTTGCCTCGAGCAGAGCCTGGCAGGTGCGTTCGTGATGCATCGAACGCCTGCAACAGCCAGTTCACATCCGCGTGCTCGAAGTTGTAGGCCGATTGCTCGACTTCGTTCTGGTGAAAGACGTCGCCGTAGGTCACGCGCCCGAGCGGCCCATCGGTCCAGACGAGGTCGAACACGCTTTCGACGCTCCTGCAGGTACATCGCGAGCCGCTCGAGCCCGTAGGTGATCTCAGCCGGTCACCGGCCTGCAGTCGAGGCCGCCGGCCTGCTGGAAGTAGGTGAACTGCGTGACCTCCATGCCGTTGAGCCACACCTCCCAGCCCAGGCCCCAGGCGCCAAGCGTCGGCGATTCCCAGTTGTCCTCGACGAAGCGGATGTCGTGCACCAGCGGATCGATGCCGAGCGCGCGCGAGCGAGCCGAGGTACAGGTCCAGGATGTCCGGCGGAGACGGCTTGATCACCACCTGGAACTGGTAGTAGTGCTGCAGGCGGAACGGGTTCTCGCCGTAGCGCCCGTCTGTCGGCCGACGCGAGGGCTGGACGTACGCCGCAGCCCATGGCTCCGGGCCCGAGCGCGCGCAGGAACGTGCCGGTGTGAAAGGTGCCCGGCACCCATCTCCATGTCGTACGGCTGCAGAATGTACGCAGCCCTGCACCGGACCAATAGCGCTGCAGCGCGAAAATCAGGTCCTGAAAGGTCCTGGGTGGCAGCGTGGAGCTACGGGGCGGCATGGGTGTCAGGCTAAAGGTCGGGCAGGTCATTGATCGAAAAGGCGCGCGAGTATAACGAGTCATTCAGCGGCTGGCATTTGTACCCACCGAGCGCTCCGCAATGGTGCGTCAGGCTCAAAACCTTGCGAACTGCCCGCAGCTGCCGGCCAGCTTACGCCCACAAATGGTGCATTTTCAGCAGCAGAATGCCCTATGATGGCGCGCGTTTTGCGGAGCGCCGACGCGCTGCAACGCTAAGCATTTGAATCTGCGACCTCCACGCCGTGGCACGAGAACTGCAAACCGCGTGGATTCAGCTCTGGACCTCCGTCTGCAGGGCGAATCGGACGGCAGGCCAAAAGCAGTTTCGCCCCATTCCGAGGAGCTTGAGCCCATGACCCCCGCCGAAGTTCTGAGCCTGATGAAAGAGAAGGAAGTGAAGTTCGTGGACCTGCGCTTCACCGATACCCGCGGCAAGGAGCAGCACGTGAGTGTGCCCACGCGCGTGGTCGATGAGGACTTCTTTACCGACGGCAAGATGTTCGACGGCTCGTCGATCGCTGGCTGGAAGGGCATCAACGAGTCCGACATGATCCTGATGCCGGATGCCGCCACGCGCGGTGATCGATCCGTTCTTCGAGGAGACGCACACTGCATCCTGCGCTGCGACGTCATCGAGCCGTCGACCATGCAGGGCTACGAGCGCGATCCGCGCTCGCTCGGCCAAGCGCGCGGAGGCCTATCTCAAGTCGACCGGCATCGCCGACGGCGCTCTGTTCGGCCCGGAGAACGAGTTCTTCATCTTCGACTGCCGTGCGCATGGGCATCGGGCATGAGCGGCAGCTTCTACGACGATCGATTCCGTGGAAGCGCGCGTGGAGCTCCAGGCACAGGCATACGACGAGCGGCAACACAGGGCCACCGACCCGGCGTCAAGGGCGGCTATTTCCCGGTTCCGCCGGTCGATTCTTCAGCAGGACATCCGCTCGGCGATGTGCCTGGCGCTCGAGGAGCTTGGCCTGCAGGTCGAGGTGCACCACCACGAAGTGGCGACCGCCGGCCAGGGCGAGATCAACGTCTCCGCCAACACGCCTGACGCGCAAAGGCCGACGAAGTTCAGATCCTCAAGTACGCGCTTGCAGAACGTCGCTGCACAGCTACGGCAAGACGGCGACCTTCATGCCCAAGCCGCATCGTCGGCGACAACGGCAACGGCATGCACGTCCATCAGTCCCTGCAGAAGGCGGGCAAGGCACTGTTCGCCGGTGACAAGTACGGCGGCCTGTCGGACGTGGCGCTGTACTACATCGGCGGCATCATCAAGCACGCGAAGGCGCTCAACGCGTTCACGAACCCGAGCACCAACAGCTACAAGCGCCTGGTGCCGGGCTTCGAAGCGCCGGTGATGCTGGCGTACTCGGCGCGCAACCGCTCGGCGTCGATCCGCATTCCGTGGGTGCCGAACCCGAAGGCGCGCCGTATCGAAGTGCGTTTCCCGGATTCGACTGCCAACCCGTATCTGGCATTCGCCGCGATGCTGATGGCTGGCGTCGATGGCATCCAGAACAAGATCCATCCGGGCGAAGCTGCGGACAAGGATCTGTACGACCTCGAGCCCGAGGAGGCCAAGCACATTCCCGAGGTGTGCCACTCGCTCGAGCAGGCGCTCGAATCCCTCGACAAGGATCGGGCCTTCCTCAAGGCGGGCGGCGTGTTCACCGACGACGTCATCGACGCGTACATCGGACTCAAGATGCAGGAAGTCACGCGCGTGCGCATGACTACGCATCCGGTGGAGCTGGAGCTGTATTACAGCGTTTGAGGAGTGTTTCGCCCGCGGGTTCACGAGGCGGTACCGGTGGCGGTAGTTAATGTGATCACCGTCACCGCAGTTTTCAGGTTGGCTTTTGTCTGCACTGGAAGATAGGGCTATGCTTTGGCCCCATGCGTATCAGCCTCATCGCGATCGGTATGTTGCTTGCCGCGAGCGCGTTCGCCACGACCTACAAGTGGGTAGACCAGAACGGCGTAACGCACTACTCCGACACGCCAGCGCCCGGTGCGCAAGTCGTCGACTTGCAGTCCGCGCAGACTTTCACACCGAATGCGTCGAGCGGAAACAATCGCTCGCAGACGCAGCAATTCGGCTGCTGGTCAGCAGTCTCAGTACAGCAAGCTCGATCTGTGGAAGCCGGAAAACGACGAGACATTTCAGAACACCGGAAACACGCTTACTGCGCGGCTGCGCATCGAACCGGATCTGCAGCCCGGTCACTCGATCTGGTCTCTACCTCGACGGCAAGCGTGTCGATGGCTTGCCGGGTGCCGGGGATTCGTTCTCGCTGAACGATGTGTTTCGGGGCACCCACACGCTCGTGGCAGTGGTTACCGATCAGACTGGCAAGCGGCTCATCAGCAGCCAGACGGTGACGTTCCACATGCACCAGACTTCCATCCTGACGAAGAAAGTACCGACGCCGCACTGATCACGCCGGCCCAGTGCCGCGGCTGGGCGGTGACGGGCGTGGCGACCGAAACTAATCTGCTTCCTCTGTCTCCTGTGCCCGAAGCACAGGAGATTCTCGACGCCCTCAGCACCGGCGTGTTGCTGCTCGACAGCGAGTTGCGGGTGCTGGATGCCAACCTGGCTGCGGAAAACCTCCTGGGCATGAGCGCGCATCAGGCTCGTGGACGATTGCTCCGTGACCTTTGCGCGCACCAGGAGCTGTGGCAGGTACTGACTCGCGCGGCGGTCAACTCGGACAATTGTTCGCAGCGCGAAGTGACGCTGCAGGCGGCACACGCGGGCGAGGAGCGGGTCACCGACGTCAGCGTGTCGCCGCTCGACCCCGTGCATCCCGCAGGGCGTTTGCTGGTGGAACTCAACGATGCGACTCCAGCGCCAGCGCATCAGCCGCGGAGACTGCGCTCCTGGCACAGCTGGGTGGCAGTCGGTTGATGGTTCGTCAGCTAGCTCACGAGATCAAGAATCCACTTGGCGGCCTGCGCGGTGCAGCGCAATTGCTGGAGCGCCAGCTGCGCGACGAAACCATGCGTGGAATATACCGAGGTGATCATCAGCGAAGCAGATCGTCTCGCCGCGCTGGTCGACTCCATGTTGGGGCCGGACGCGCACCGCGGCGCGAGAGTCTCAACATCCACGAGACTCTGCGAGCACGTCTATCACCTGATGCGCAGCGAAGCGCACAGCAGCGTGCTGATCGAGCGGGATTACGATCCGAGTCTGCCAAGCGCTGACCTGGATCGGCATCTCATCATCCAGGCAATGCTCAACCTGGGACGCAACGCGTTGCAGGCCGTCGGCACGCGCGGCCGGATACTGCTGCGTACGCGAGCACTAACCAATCAGAGCATTGGCTCGGCGCGCCATCGGTTGGTGGCAAGCATCCAGCTCGAAGACGACGGCCCCGGTGTCCCCGCGCAGATTCGCGATACGCTGTTCTATCCGCTGGTCACTGGACGACACGACGGCACAGGACTCGGCCTCGCGGTTGCGCAGGACCTCGTGATCCGACACGGCGGCCTCATCGAGTTCGAGAGCACGCCGGGACATACCGTGTTCACCATCCTGCTTCCAATCGAGAACGAGAATGGCCGTTAGACCCTTGCATGTCTGGCTGGTTGACGATGATGCGTCGATCCGCTGGGTGCTGGAGCGAGCGCTCAAGCAAAGCGGAATGCTGGCGAAGACCTTCGAGCACGCGAACGCCGCGCTCGAGGCGCTGCGTGCAGAAGTGCCTGATGTACTGATCACCGACATTCGCATGCCGGGCAACAGCGGCCTGGAGTTACTGCAGGAAATCCACGAGTCGCGCCCGACGTTGCCGGTCATTGTCATGACCGCCCATTCGGATCTGGACAGCGCGGTTGCGGCGTATCGCGGCGGTGCCTTCGAATATCTGCCCAAACCCTTCGACATCGATCACGCGCTCGACCTGGTGCGGCGCGCGGCCCACCAGGGTGTCGCCGCTGCCGAAAGCGACACCGAACCGCAGGCGATTCCGGAAATCCTTGGCCAGGCGCCCGCGATGCAACAGGTATTTCGCGCGATTGGTCGTCTTTCGCGCTCCAGCATGACGGTTCTGATCACGGGCGAGTCGGGCACTGGCAAGGAACTGGTGGCGCGCGCACTGCACCGGCACAGCCCTCGATCAGACAAACCCTTCATCGCTCTGAATACATCGGCATTCACAGCGGACTTGTTGGAATCGGAATTGTTCGGACACGAGCGAGGTGCATTCACCGGAGCCGACAGCCAGCGCCGCGGCCGCTTCTGAACAGGCCGATGGGGGGACGCTGTTTCTCGACGAGATCGGCGATATGTCGCCGGCATTACAGACACGGCTGCTGCGCGTTCTGGCGGAGGGCGAGTTCTATCGCGTCGGCGGCCAGACACCGATCAAGGTCGACGTGCGTGTGATCGCGGCGACGCACCAGAACCTCGAGGCGCGCGTGACGAGCGGCGGCTTTCGCGAAGACCTGTTGCACCGCCTGAATGTGATTCGGGTGGAGATCCCGCGCTGCTGCGCGCGACGTGAAGATATCCCGGACCTGCTGCGGCACTACCTGGCGCAGGCAGCGCGGGAGTTGGGTGTTGATTCGAAGTCGTTTACGCCAGCGGCTGAGCAACTGCTGCTGGCTTGTGATTGGCCGGGCAACGTCCGCCAACTCGTCAATGCCTGTCGGCGACTCACCGTGCTTGCTGCTGGACGTGAGATCAAGGCCAGTGACATTCCCGCAGACCTTGGCGGCAGTGCGCACGAAACCGGCGCCCCGAGCGAATGGACGCACCTTCTAGCCGGTTGGGCACAGCGGCAACTCGATGCCGGATCCAATCGTCTGCTGGACGCGGCGTTGCCAGAATTTGAGCGCGTGTTGATCCGCACAGCGCTCACGCGTTCCGGCGGACGACGCCAGGATGCCGCGAAGCTCCTGGGCTGGGGACGCAACACACTCACGCGCAAGATGCGCGAGCTCAGCATGGATGATTGAGCTTGCGTGTGGTTGTAGAAGCCGAGTTCGCCGCGATTGCCGGAAGCGTGCGAGTTGATCGCAGCGCTCGATTCCTACTTGGGAGCGCTATACCCGCCGGAGCGGAACTATCTGCTCGACGTCGAGTCGCTTTGCAGTCCCGAGATCGCGTTCTTTCTTGCGCGCGCTGTAACGGCGCCGCGGCAGGTTGCGGCGCGGTGCGGTGCCTCGATGCGACTTCGGCTGAGATCAAACGGATGTTTGTGCGTCCGCAGTTCCGCGGACTGGGCGTTGGCCGCGCGCTCCCTTGAAGCGCTGGAGGAGGAAGCGCGCAGGCTGGGGGTACACGCACTGCTTCTCGAGACCGGCATCGAGCAGCCCGAGGCGCTCGCGCTCTATGCGCGCAGCGGGTACCGACGTCGCGCACGCTATGGAGAGTATCGCGATGAGCCGAGCAGCGTGTTCATGGAAAAACTCATCTGACCGCCGGACCACACGGCGCGCCCCGCTATAATCGGCTCTCCTTTTTTCGCCTGGTGTGCACGGGTTCATGACTGAGCTCAAGCAACTGCTGGACTTTGAGTTCCTCGGCAATTCAGTACTGCGCTGGGGCGTGGCTCTGTTGGCCTTCGTAGCGACTTTCACTGTGCTGCCGATCCTCAAGCGCTACATCAGCGCCTTGCGCAAGCGCAAACCCGATGCCGAAACGCACCGGTTTCTCGATTTCGCCTCGTTGCTGGCGCAGCACACCAGTACTCTGTTCCTGTGGAGCGCGGCAATATGGACTGCTGAGCTGGTGCTGACGCTGCCGCCGCGTCTCGATCAGGTTCTGCGGTATCTGATCACGGTTGTCGTGTGGATTCAGGTCGGCATCTGGCTCGCAGCCGTCGCCGGCTACTTCATCGATCGGCGTCGGGTCACCTCGACGGACCTCGAGCCACGCCACCTCGCTCACGGTCGTCCATTTCGTCGTCAGGCTCACGATCTGGACGCTGGTGCTGCTGGTCGCCCTGGACAACCTGGGCGTAAACATCACCGCGCTGGTGACCGGCCTCGGCGTCGGCGGCATTGCCGTCGCACTCGCGGTGCAGACAGTGCTCGGAGATCTCCTCGCTTCCCTCTCCATCGCGTTCGACAAACCGTTCGCGGTGGGCGACGTGCTCGGCATCGGCCAGGAAACCGGGCGCGTCGAGCAGATCGGGGTGAGCAGCACGCGCCTGCGGAGCCTGAGCGGCGAGCAGCTCATCGTGTCGAACACGGATCTGCTCAAATCGCGCGTGCACAACTTCGGCCGCATGTACGAGCGGCGCGTCGTGTTCACTATCGGTGTCGCGTACGAGACGCAGCGAGAGAAACTCAGGCGTATCCCGGGAATCATCGAGGCTGCGATCCGTGCGCACGAAAAACCCGCTTCGAACGCAGTCACTTCACGACTTTGGCCCCTCGGCGCTGACCTTTGAAACGGTCTACTTCGTGCTCGACGCGGACTACATCCTGTATGCCGACATTCAGCAGGACGTCAACTTCCGCATCCACGAGGAGCTCGAACGCCTCGGCGTACAGTTCGCCTATCCGACGCAGCGGTTGCTCATCCAAGGGCCCAGCGCCGCCGCCGCGTCGTCGCAAACGAGCCCCGCCGGCTGAAGGCTGCCGCGCGGCGAGACTGTCGGGGTCGTTAGCTTCGCTTCGGCCTTGCGTGCTTCCTGCACTTTAGGACGTTGATCGATGCCTGAGTGATAGCTCGCCACCGCGGGCCAGCGCGCCAGATCGATTCCCATCGGTTTGGCCCAGTTGAGGACGGTGTAGAGGTATCCGTCAGCCACGGTGAAGCGTTCGCCCAGCAGGAACTTGCGCCCTTCGAGGAGCTTGTTGAGATATTCGAGTCGCTTGGCGAGATTGCCACGCGAATACTCTTTCGCGTCGTTGGACAGCGCCGGGTTGAACAGCGGTGAAAACTGCTTGTGGATCTCGGTGCTGATGAAATTGAGCCACTCCTGCAGGCGGTAGCGCTCGAAGCTTCCATTCGGAGGCGCGAGGCCGGACTCCGGTTTGAGATCGGCGATGTATTGCACGATGGCCGGTCCTTCCGTCAGCACTTGTCCATCGTCGGTCCTGAGCGACGGCACGTATCCCTTGGGGTTGATCTGCAGATAATCCCCACCGTCGGCGAGCTTCTTGGAGCGGATGTCGACCTTCTCCAGGTCGAACTTGAGTCCTGCTTCGAGCAGGGCGATGTGAGGCGAAAGTGCGCAGGTGCCGGTGGCGTAGTAGAGCTTCATGACGATGTCCTCCATGTGTGACGAACGGCGGGGAGTCTGGGCGAAATCGCGCCCTCCATTAAGCGCATGGGCGGAACTACATTGATTCCGGTCCCGGCGCAATGTTCCGCGTCGTTCGGGGCGAGTCGCGGTCGGGGATCAGCCAGCCAGTGGGACGTCCTGGGTCTCTTTCCCCGTGCGCAGCGCACCCACCAGATCGCGCACGTGCCTGAGTCCGTGTTCACGCAGGTAAGCCGCGATTCCCTCGTTGATCTTGCTGCACACCAACGGGTCATAGAACAACGCGGTGCCTACTCCGACGGCTGTGGCGCCGGCGATCATGAACTCGATTGCGTCCTGCGCACTCGCGATGCCGCCCTGGCCGATGATCGGGATGCGCAGCGGTCCCGCGACATCGTAGACCTGGTGCACTTTCAGCAGGGCGATAGGCTTGATCGCGGGGCCCGATAATCCACCCTGGATATTGCCGATGACCGGTCGGCGCGTACGCACATCGATCGCCATTCCCATGATCGTGTTGATGACGGCGAGCCCATCGCTTCCGGCTTCGATACAGCGGCGCGCGTTCTCACGGATGTCAGTCTGGTTGGGCGAGAGCTTGGTGATGATTGGCTTGCGCGTGACTTTGCGGCACGCCTCGACCACGCGCGCTGACATGTCCGGATAATTGCCGAACGCCACGCCGCCCTCCTTGACGTTCGGGCATGAAATGTTGATTTCAATCGCATCGATGCGCGAGTCATCGAACCAGCGGGTGACCTCGACGTACTCTTCGATGGTCGAGCCGCATACGTTCGCGATGAAGCGTGTCTCGTCGAAATCGAGCTGCGGCAGTATCCGTTGCACCACGTGAGGCGCGCCGGGGTTCCGCAACCCGATCGCGTTGAGCATTCCCATCGGCGTCTCGTAGACGCGATGCGGCGGATTCCCGAGCCGCGGCTTGAGCGTCGTGCCCTTGAGCACGACGGCGCCCACGTCGCGGTTGGAGAAGCCCTCGACCCGTGTGTACTCTTTCGCCGAACCCGACGCAGCCGGAAAGCAGCACGATCGGTGTGTTGAACCTCAGGCCGAGGAAATCGAGCGCCAGCGGTGTGGCGGGGGTTTCAGGTGCGGCGGGCATGTACCACGTGATCTTATTCGAGCCGGAGATTCCACCCAATACGGGCAACATCATCCGGCTATGCGCGAACACAGGTGCGACCCTGCATCTGATCAAGCCTTTGGGATTCAGCCTCGACGCCCGCGCCCTGCGACGGGCGGGTCTCGACTATGCGGAAGCGGCCGCAGTAAAGACGCACGCTTCACTTCAGGCATGCCTCGCGGAGCTCGGGGAGCGCGTGTTCGCAATCGAAACCGGCGGTGGGTGCAACTACGCGCAGGCACACTTCCAGGCGGGCGATGCCTTGCTCTTTGGCCCGGAAACCAAGGGCTTGCCTGCGGATGTATTGCGTCTCATCCGGCCGGAGCGAGTCCTCAGGATTCCGATGCGGTCCGGGAATCGCAGCCTGAACCTCTCCAATGCGGTGGCGCTCGTCCTCTACGAGGCCTGGCGTCAGTCAGGGTTTGAAATGTCCGATATCCAGGACCGAACGCCCCTCTAGTCGTGTTCCGGCCGGATCTCTCGCGCCATCAGCGTCTGGACGGCATCCTTGATGGGCAGCCCCGAGTACAGCACCCGGTAAGCCGCCTCACAGATCGGCACCTCGATTTTCATCCGCGCCGCTACCTCGTGGACGGCTCTTGCGGCGGCGTACCCTTCCACGACCTGGTGTATGCCCCGAAGCGCTGCCTCAACGGATTGCCCGGCCGCCAGTGCCATGCCGAAGCGTCGGTTGCGCGATTGGTTGTCGGTGCAGGTGAGCACCAGGTCCCCGAGACCGGCGAGGCCCATGAAAGTGTCGCGCCGCGCCCCGAGCGCTTCGCCGAGTCGTGTCATCTCGGCAAGGCCACGCGTGATCAAAGCGATGCGCGTGTTCGCTCCGTAACCCATGCCATCGGCGATGCCGGCGCCAATCGCGAGCACATTCTTCACCGCACCGCCGACTTCCACCCCGATCACATCGCTGGAGGTATAAGCGCGAAAGTTGAGACCGGAGATGCTGTGAGCGATGGCTGCGGCAAAGGCCTCATCCGGCGAAGCCACGGTCATGGCTGTCGGAAGGCCTGCTCCTACCTCGCGAGCGAACGTCGGTCCCGACAGCACGGCGATCGGCCAGCGCTCACCCAGGACCTCAGTCGCGATCTCGTGAGGGAGTTTCCCGGACCCCTGCTCGAACCCTTTTGTCGCCCATGCCAGACGCATGCCGCTTTGCAGGCGTGGTTTTCAACTGCAGCAGCAGCTGACGAAAGCCATGGCTCGGGACTGCGATCAGAACATCGACGCTGCCCAGGAGTGCGTGATCGAGATCGGCCTCGACGCGCAGCGACTGCGGAAAAGGCGCGTCGGGCAGATAGCGGCGATTGCACCGGTCGCGCTCAAGCGTCGCAAGATGACCGGGGTCACGACCCCAGAGCCTCACCTCATGTCCAGCTCGCGCGAACTGGATTGCAAGCGCAGTGCCCCATGAGCCGGCGCCGAGGAGCGTGATCGGGGCTCGATCCGTCGCATGCTTTTCGGGCAATGCCATGCAGTGCTCGCCGGGCGCGCAGGTCGCCGCGCCTCTGATCCGGGATCAGTTGACCCCGATGCGTGTCGATTCGGTCATGGATCGTCTCGAACAGGCTATCGAAGTTCACCGGTGGCAGCAGGAACTGGGGAAGCCCCTTGGGTGATCAGATCGGAGCAAGCTGCGCGTGCGTAGGGAAAGAGCACCGTCGGACACACGCTGCCAATGACTTTTTCAGGTCGCCCTCGGTGCAGTTGCGCACCATGAACACGCCCGCTTGCTTGAGCTCTACGAGATAAGCAACGTTGTCCCCGACCTTCGCCTCGACGGTGACAGTGAGGACCACCTCGCGCAGCTCCGCGCCGAGCTTCAGTGCTTGCCGTGTTGAGGTTCAGCGAGAACTTCGGGTTCCACTGCGCTGACGGAATGCGGGGCCCATTCGGCGCCTCATATGAACAGTCCTTCAAGTAGATCTGCTGCAGCACGATCTCAGGGCTGGTCGGCGCCGCCTGCGGGTTCGGTTCGGTATCGGTCATGTTTTCTCCGTTTGCATCAGGGTATCGAGCTCGCCGTTACGCTCCAGCTCGTAGAGTTCTTCAAATCCGCCCACGTGCCGCTCGCCGATAAAAATCTGCGGCACCGAGCGCCGGCCACTGCGGGCAATCATCTGGGCACGCAGCTCCGCGTCCGTTTCGATGTCGATTTCGCGAAACGCGATTGACTTGCGCTCGAACAATGCACGGGCGCGCGCACAGTACGGGCACCAACCCGACGAATACATCACGACGTCAGTCACGTGCGCTCAACCCGCGTCGCGGCCTTTGCGCCAGCCGTACCCCCGCGCACCAGCGGCAGATTGTCCTGGCGCCAGGCGCCGAGACCACCCCGCAGATTGAAAACCTTGGTGAAGCCCAGCTTGCCCAGCTCGCGCGCCGCCGTGCCGCCATTCATGCCGGTATCGCAGCAGGTAATGACCGGCTTGTCCTTGTTGCGCTTAAGGCCTTCAGCACTAGCGGCGAGCTCCTTGAGCGGCATGTTGCGCGCATCGACGATGTGGCCGCTGTCGAACGCGGCGCTGTCGCGCACGTCGATGACCAGTGCGCCATGATTCATCATGCGGATGGCGTCAGCCGGGGCCACCGCCGCGAACTCTTGAATCCGGGCGCGCAACTCGGACACGATCACGATAATCACCATCAGCACGGCGGCCGCTACCAGGTAGGGATGATTGCCTGCAAACTCGATCAGTCGATTCATCTTGGGTCCTGGAACTCGAGGCGTGCGCCGAAAAAGGCCGGCAAGTATAGCAAGGTGGCTTGCGCTCCTGCTTTTCGGGGCGATGGCGTTGCCTGCGGCCGATCAGAAAGACACCGAGGCCGACCTGCGCAAGGTACGCAAGGAGATTACCGAGCTGCAGGAGTCGATCCGCAGCGATACGACGCAGCGTGATCAGCTGGCGGGGCGGCTGAGGGATGCGGAGCTGACCGTCGCCGGGCAGCGCCACAAACTCGATGACCTCAGGGGGCAGCGCGCAGACAGCGCGCGGCGACGGGCAGCGCTGCAGGCGGAACACTCGCGTGTCGAAGCCTCGCTCGAGGACGAACGCGCAGCTCTCGCCGGCCAGTTGCGTGCCGCCTATACCATCGGCCGGGAAGAGCAGCTGAAGCTCCTGCTCAACCAGCAGGAACCGGCACAGCTCGGACGCATGTTCGCCTACTACGGTTATTTCGGCCGCGCACGTGCGGACAGGATTCAGTCGATACGCCAGGAGCTCGACCGTCTGGAAGAGCTCGATGCGGCAGTTGCAGCTGAGGACGCGCGCCTCGCAGACCTCGAGGATCAGGCGCGTGCGGAGCTGGACGGATTGCAACGTGCACGTCGCGAGCGTGGCGACGTCCTCGGCGAGCTCAACCAGCAGCTCAAGAATCGACAGGTCACTCTGGCGAAACTGACACGCGAAAGGGACGCGCTCGAGAAGCTGCTCGCGGACCTGCGACGCGTGTTGAGTGACTTTCCGGTCAATTCAGCTGAGCCCTTCGAGAAGCTTGCAAGGGCCGCCTGAATTGGCCGGTGAAAGGACGTTTGTTGGCCGACTTCGGTGAGCGGCGAGCCGGGGGACTAACCTGGAACGGCGTGTTGCTCGCGACGGACCGGGTAGCCAGGTGCACGCGGTGCATTCTGGAAGAGTCGTGTATGCCGACTGGCTCCCCGGCATGGGGCTGCTGACGATTGTTGAGCACAGTGGTGGGTATCTCAGCCTCTACGGGCACAACGAACAGCTCTACCGCGCGGTCGGCGATTGGGTGGGAGCGGGTGATGTGATCGCCAGCGCAGGCGATTCCGGTGGTCGCAACCAGCCCGAGCTGTACTTCGAGATCCGCAAGGGCGCCACACCCCTCAATCCGCACCAGTGGATTCGCAAGTCCCCGCCGCGCAGCTGAAGCGTGTGTGATGGGCGTCGCATTCCGTGCCTGTGTCGACCTGCTTAAGTTCAACCACCGGCCCGGTTTTGGCTGCTGATGCCAGCCTGCCCGCGCAGTCTCGCGAATGCGGATTAGCCTCGCAATCTCCGCAACTTACACACCGAGATCTGTCGAATCGCCAACCTCGTCAGGGATTGTCAGCACTCGAATAAGTGATTGTTCGCCCTGGCGCTGCAGCGGCCGCGATCGGTTGCGCCTGTGGCGGATGTGGCGGGGCAGTGGAAAACTCGAACCAGACCAGCACGACTCTGAACATGTCGCTCGAGCCCTACGGCCAGCTTCGTCAAGATGCTGCTGCCGCGCGCGCTCAGCATCGACATTATTGGGCCCGCCGCTGAGAAGTACTGGTCCAGCTCCGCTGTCGTCAGCCACGATCTGTCGTCACTTATCGCCGAAGCGCGCCACGCCGTAGCCGGTGCGGAAGAGGGTCTCTTCCGGCTGCTTGATGACGGCACCCCGGTCTATCTCTTTCGGCTCTGCGAGGATTCAGGGCGAGCTGATCGCCCTGCTGTGTGTGAGCCTGCCGCTCCGACAGCGGCGAGTCGCGCCCTGGTCTTTCGTGCACAGCCTGTTGCGCCCGGCGCTCGAATGCCTGCAGCGCGAGCTGATTGCGCAGGAAAGCATCAGTTCGCTCCATCGCAGTCTCGGAAGTGCGCGACAAGGATCTCGACCTGCTGCTCTCGATTACGTCGGACGCGCAGGCAGAGACCGAAGAAACCGAAGATGACACCGACGAGCTGCGCTGGATCGTACAGCGAAGCATTGAGCATCTCGGCTGTCCGTTCGGTGCGCTGGTGATTCCGGAGAAAGGCATTGCGATCTGCCGCGCGGGCCAGGTGCGCCGGCGGCGCAGAGTGCCGAAGTACTCACGCGCACTCATCGGCACCTGCTGACCTGGGCGCAACTGCGGGGCAAGACCCTGGTCGTGAACAAAGTGGTTGCGAGCAGTGCGCCACAGCGCTTACAAGATCCCCCTGCCCGGTCGGCGAGAGCCTCGAGCCGCGTGGTCGGCTTCTTCGCGCTCTTTCGCACTGAGGACATGGATGACTTTGATCACCGCCACACGCGCATCGCACGTCTGTTGGCGCGTCAAGACCGCCGCCGTCACTGCAGGCAAATTACGACAGCGCCACCGGCCTGCTCACGCGCCCGGCGTTCGAACGCCACGCGAACGCAGAACCTGACCCGTGCCGGCAGCGAAACGCACAGTCTGGTGTATATCGACATCGACCAGATGCACCTGATCAACGAGAACTTCGGCATGCACATCTGGCGATGCCATGATCGCACGCGGTGGCGGAGCTGGTACGCCGCACGCACCATCACGCGGGCCGTCAGTGCGCGCCTCGCCGGCTGACCGCTTTGCGCTGCTACCGCCGGACTGCGATCTGGATACGGAACCGCCGTGGCCTGCAAGCTCTGTGACGGCGCGCGGCTACTGCGCGCCGAGGGCAAGCAAGGACAGCTCTCCGGACGTTTCGCTGAGCATCGGCGTGGGGTCGCGCTGGCGGGCTCGCAGGTCCAAGCTCGCACATGCGATGGCAGCGGCTGAAGTCGCGTGCAAGGCTGCCCAAAGATCGCGGGCGGGAAACCGCGTGGAGATTTCACGAGGAAGCGGACGTCAGCCATCATTCGGCGTCACACCGACATCGGCGTCGCGGCGCAGCTGCGGTGACGCGCTGCGGACCGGGCGCTTTCGTCTCGATCTGCAGCCGATCGTGCCGCTTCATGGACGCGGGCAAGGATCCGCATTTCGAGCTTCTGCTGCGCATGATCGCGGACGACGGTCACAGCATTCCGCCGGAAAAATTCCTCTCGGCGGCAGCGCGCTACCAGCTCATGCCGGCGATCGACCGTTGGGTCGTGGAACACGCAGTGCAGACCGTGTCCGAACATGCCTCGTGCTGCGCGAGCACTCGATCTGCTTCACGATCAACCTTTCCGGCAACAATCGATCGCACAGCCGGATTTTGCCGATTTCGTCGAGAATGCCGTGAGCAACTGCGGTCTGCCGAGCGAATCGTTCTGTTTCGAGCTCACCGAAACCGCCGTCGGTCGCCAACATGGGTCGCGCCGGGACCTTCATGGAGCGGCTGCGCGGAGATCGGCTCGCCAGTTCGCGCCTATCGATGACTTCGGAACAGGATTCAGCTCCTCGCCTATCTCAAGCGCGTTGCCGGTATCGATGCTCAAGATCGGGATGGCAGTTTCGTACGTGACGTGATCATCGATCCTCGCTCGCAATCGATGGTGCGCGCCATTGCGCAGCTCGCCAAGACAATGATGCATGGTAACGGTGGCTGAATACGTGGAGACCGGATCGAGATTCGCCTGCCGCGTCACCTCATTGGGCGTCGATTGCGGGCAGGGCTTTTGCCCGGGCAAGCCGCAACCACTTGCGCAGATGCTGAAGGAGCTGCCGCTTCTGAAGGGCTTGGGCCAGCCTGCGCCGTGCGATCCGGTTTCTGAGACCGAGCTGCCAGGGACCGGTCATTGCGGCCTCTTCCGCCTGATTCTTGCAGCGCAACATAATGCTTTGCCGTTGAGCGGGCGATGAATGGTCAGCGCACTTATTGTTGAGTGGCCATGGTCCCGGGCTGTAGTATTCCCCTGCAATTCCCATCGCACTTCTGCCGGGACTCCCGAGAATGTCGATGAAATTCCGCACGGCTTGTGATCCTTCTCGCTGAGTGGCGATTGGGGTTTCTCTGTCTTTGTCTCGCGGGGTGCTCGCGGACCGGGACCCCCGCAGAACTCCGAGACGCTGCCTGAGAGGACGCACGCCTGCTTGCCGAGGTGCTGAGGCGCGTCGAGCAGGACTGACGTCGACAAAGTCGACGATCACGACCTGATGGAAAGCGCGATCCCGCGGAATGGTGTCAGCCCTCGATCCGCATTCGGCGTTCCTCGACAGCGACGAGTACGAGCGAGGATCCGCATCCAGCACCACGGGCAACTATTCGGGTGTCGGCATCGAAGTCACGATGGAAGACAGAAGGGGTCAAGGTCGTCAGGCGCCGATCGATGGAACCTCGGCTGCCAAGGCCGGTATCCGCCCTGAGGACATGATCGTGGCCATCGATGGTGTGCCTATCGACACCTCGGGCCTGAATGAGCGCTATTAGCCGCATGCGGGCAAGGCCGGGCACCAGCGTGAAGGTCACGGTGAAGCGAGCCGGCACCGACGCTCCGGTGGATTTCATGCTGGAACGCTCCAAGCGTCAGGTTCATAGCGCGAAGTCTGGGCTCCTCGAGCCCGGCTACGGCTATGTCCGCATCACCACTTCAGCGCGACGGTGGGGATCTCAGCAAGGCCATCGCAACCTAACGAAAAAGCTCAGGCCCGCAGGCAAGCTCAATGAGGCTGTGGTGCTCGATCGCACCGCAATCCGGGCGGGTACTCGAGGCGGCGGTCGCCGTTTCAGATGCGTTCATCGATGACGGCCCTATCGTGACCTGGCGAACGGCCGCGCGCCGGACTCAAGTTCGAGATGGATGCAACGCCGTGGAGACCAGCTCGACGGTGCGGATCTGGTAGTGCTGGTGAACGCAGGCTCGGCCTCAGCTTCGAAATCGTCGCCGGTGCGTCAGGGATCACGCCCGGGCAACACTCATCGGGCGAACGACCTTCGGCAAGGGCTCCGTGCAGACTGTGATGCCACTGTCGGACGGACGCGCCATCAAGCTCACAACCTCGCGCTACTACACCCACATCCGGGGCATCTATCCAGCAGAAAGGGATCCGCCGGACATCGTGGTCTGTCAAGGATCAGAACCCGCTGGATGGAGTGTCAGGTCGCGCGCTGCTCGAGCGCGATGCCGAGATCAGTAGTGCGCTGGCCGAGCTCAAGGACGACGGCGTGATTCGCCGGTGAGGCCAGAGCAACACTAAGAAAGCATGTCCACACCGAAGGGAAGGGCAGGCCGCGCGCATGCACGGCCCGGACTGCCAGTCACGATCGATGACCACGATCACGAGAATGGCGATGGCCACCATCGCGCCGATCGAGACCCTATCGCCGCGAGACACCGAAACCAGGCCCGCAACGATCCTGTTTGCTGCGGCAGTGGCCTGCAAGTTCAAGAAGTGCCGCCCGGAGCGGCAGACGCCGCGTAACCGGGAGGGGCTTGATGCCGTGACCGGCTTCATCCTGCGCGCATTGATCGCGGCACTCGGCCTGTGGCTCGCGACGGAATGGGTGAATGGTGTCCCATATCGACAGCGCCGGCATCACTGGTAATCGCCGGCCTCCTGCTCCAGGATCGTCAATCGCGATCGTGCGTCCCCTGGCGCATTATCCTCACCTTCCCCTTCACGATCGTGACCCTTGGCCTGTTTCTGCTGGTCATCAATGCGGCGATGGGTTGGACTCGTCGCGTGGTTCCTGCCGGGGTTCAATCTGGACGGCTTCCGGGCCTGCGTTCTGGACCGCGCTGATCGTGAGCATCACGGCTTAGGTCGCGTCGTGGTTCATCGGCTCGAAGGGCAAGATCCGAAGTCGTCAAACGCGTTAGCGCTGCGCCCGCAAGCGGGCGCGTGGATTGCGCCCCAGCTAAGGCCAAATTGACAGCTAATCTGTCAGCAATCAGACCAGACTACAATATTTGATGTTCTATCTGTCGTGACTGCTGGCTGCCGCGGCGCCGCTCTTGAGTGCCGTCCGATACATCTAACCAGGCTTGTTCGCCTCCAAGGATGACGAGAGCCGAGCATTTCGCCCCGATTGGGTGGGCTGGAAATCTCTCAGGAGAGAGCGGGGACATCGGCATGCCGGGAAGCGGCGATCGCGAAGGCAATGATGATTCCCATCAATGCTTCCCGCCCGTGATGAGACCCGCGGCAAACGGCGCCGCCGCGCCGGTGCAGTTTCATCCGCTTCGCATCGAGGATCATCCGGCACGCGCGCGATGCGCTCTACGATGTAGAGTCAGAAGGCCGCCGAGGAAGATCGGCACGGTGTATTCCGAGAGCGGCAGGTAGATTCCCACTGCCGCGCCCAACACGGGTACACGAAGCGCGACCCACGGGCGGTGAGAATCTGATCGGAAGAAAAATGATGGTGATGACTGGCAGCGGCGCGATCGCCGCCGCCGATCCATACTGCATTGTCCAGGGCAGCACGCCCCCGAACATGCCGCTTCGAAACCGAAGCCCCATCAGGGTCGCTTTGCGGCGCCAGCGGCGTGACCGCGGATGTGCACTCGCTCGGCACGCCTATGCCATACGCGTGCTCCAGGTGCCTGAGCACCGGGGCCATGAAATCGGCGCGCACGAGACGGCGCCGACAGCCAGCATCACCTGCTGGCGCCAGAACGCGTGCGACGCCCACCAGCTGACCCGCCTTGAGAGTCCTGCAGAGTTGTCGCCGGCGACCGCGGCTGCGCCAGCGCCGCGACGGCACCGATCATGATCGCGGCAACGGGCCCGGAGCGGCGCATCGCGGCCCATCAGGAGAAGGAATCAGGACCACGGAGGCAAACAGGATGGATTGAAATGGTGATGCCCGAAACCGGATTGTTGGAAGAGCCGACGAGTCCCGCCCCATGTACACGCGGACACAGAGCAGAACAGGAACCCGGCCACGATCATGATGATCGTCATGCCGGTTCGCCCGACCGCCAGGCTTCCGCGATCGCCTGGGTGAGGCCCGAAGAGCGGCAGCGTGAAAGAGCACGATGCCGATCAGCGGCGCCCCTTCATCGGCGGGTCCTGCTCGGTGTGTGAGACCGCGCGCGAGGCGCCGGCCCGTGGTCGCCGCGAGGCCGCTGCGAAACTCCGGAAGAGAAGCGACGCTTGCGCAGCCCCGGATCAGCGTCCAGACGCCACCGAACCAACATGGCGCCGACGCAGGTAACGAATCTGCCGCGCCGACCACATGGCGTATGCAGCGTCTTCACGCGGCGAGACCTACCGCCGCCCCTGGCCGCGAGCTCGCACGTGCCGTCCGGGGAAGGTACGCGGCGTAGATCCGGCATCGCGTTTGATATTCCAGGGAGATGACTCCGCCGGCCATGATCCCACGATGCCGACGTTCAGGCCGACGATGTAGCCCACGCCGAAGAGCGCCGGCGACAGGTTGGTCGCGAAGTAGGCAATTCCCTGTGCCGACGTGAAGTGGCCGCAGCAGCCGTATCTGGAATGACCCGCAAACCCGCTCCGTGGCGCCCAGTTTGACAATTCCCCCAATAACGCGGAACCGGCCAGCAGCTTCACGCCTTGCTCCGGATTTTCCCCGGCGCGGGAGCACCTCAGCCGCCGCCTTCCTTGAAAGGCAAGCTTCTGCTCGAGGATCAGCGCGGCGCAAGGGGCAGCTGAGAACAGCACGCCCAGGGATGCCGCCGAGGCCTGCGATCGCGAACACCCACATGTACTTGAAGTCGCTCCAGTAGCCGAGGATTACGGAGCGCTGGAATCGTGAAGATCACACCGGCCGCGATGGAGGCGGCGGCGGAGGCGCCGGTCTGAACGATGTTGTTCTCGAGGATGTGGCCACCGCCAGGGCACGCAGTACGCCCATCGACACCACCGCCGCAGGAATGGCCGAGGCGATGGTGAGGCCAGCGAAGCAGGCCGAGGTAGGTATTGGCCGCGGCCAGCAGCATCGCCAGGATGATGGCGAGCAGTACGGCGCGGAAGGTGAGTTGCGGCGCAGGTGCGGTGGTCGTGTTCATTCAGAAGTTGCTCCTGATCAGCCCCTCAGGCGTCCAGCCACACTTCTGTCCCTGGTTCTTCTCTTTCAGCCACTCTTGCAGCGGCGCGAAATATTCGACGATCGCACTCGCATCCATGTCGCGCGTGCCTGTGAGTTTCTGCAGCGTCTCCTGCCACGGGCGGCTCTCGCCAACCGCGAGCATCGCCGCGAACTTTTGCCCGCTTCGGCGTTGCCGTAGTTCGAGCACTCGTGCAGCGGGCCGTGAAAACCCGCGGCCGTGACAAAGCGCACGGTGGAACTGGAACTGCAGGATGAATGACAGGAAGTAGCGCGTGTACGGGATGTTGCCGGGGATGTGTGCTTTGGCACCCGGGTCGAAATCAGCCTCCAGAGCGCGGCATCGGCGGCGCCACGCCCTGGTACTTCCGCGCAACTGCCACCAAGCCTCGGTGTAGTTGGCTGGTGTGACTTCACCTGAGAACACCTTCCAGCGCCATTGGTCGATGAGCTTGCCGAACGGCAGGAACGCGACGCGCTCCAGCGCGAGTTTCATCTGCTGATTGATGAGTGCGTCGCGACCGGGCTTCACATCGCCGACCAGCTTGATCGTATGCAGATATTGCGGCGTCATCGACAGCACGACGGTGTCGCCGGATCGCTTCGTGGAAACCAAGTCGTTCGCGCCGTTCTGGAACAGGAAGGGCTGGTCGCGATACGAGAGAAGTAATACACGTGTCCCAGCTCGTGATAGACCGTGCGCAGATCCTCGTCCGTCGGCTCGATGCACACGTCTTGATACGCACATCGTCCTTGCCGTCCATTGTCCAGGCGTTCGCATGGCAAAGGACTTCCCGATCGCGTGGGCGCGTGAGCATCGAGCGCTGCCAGAAGGTCTCGGGGAGCTTTGGAAAGCCGAGCGACGAAGCAGGAAGGCCTCCGCTGACTGCGTCATGCGCGTGGCATCGTACTTCTGCGTGCCTGCAGCGCCTTGTCGACATCGAGATCCGCTATGCCGGGGGTAGGGCGCCATCAGGTCATACACCTTGTCCCATTGCTGCGCCCAGAGATTACCGAGCAGTTGCGCCGGGATTGGTTTCCCGGCCGGTACGCGCGTCTCGCCATACTTCCGGCCGCTGTGCCCGCGCGTAGCAGTGCAGATCCAGGTAAAGCGGTTGAACCTGTGCCCCAAAGGCGTTCGGTTTCTTGTTCGAAGGCTTCCGGCGTCGTGTCAGCCAGCCGGCGCGCCACATGGCGCCCAGGTCGTGAAACCGAGTTCGCGCGCGCCTTCATTGGCGAGATCTACGAAGCGCGCGTAGTCCGCCCGCATCGGCGGAGCGATGCTGTGCCAGCCTTTCAGGCTTCGGTCAGCTCATCGTAATCACGGCTCTTGGCGATGGTCCGGAGAGCTCATCGATGCGCAGGCAGGAATCCGGGCCTTTGGGGCAGAACTTGCCCGCGCCGTACATCGCATCGAGCTTGGCGAGAATAGCGGTGAGTTCGGCACGCTTTACTGGATCGCTCGGCGCAGGTGCGAAGATACTGGCAGCGACGCCAGAGCTTCAGAAGCTCAGCGATCGCGCGGTGTCGGGATTGGAAACCTGTTTTGGCATCGAAGCGCTTGGCCTGTTCCAACCGCGTGGCCGAAATAATAATATTCCAGATAGCGCTCGTTCGCCTTTGCGCTGAGCATCTGCGTATCGTCGGTGATGTGGGTCTGCTGCACTCCACTGCGCGGCATTGAAGCTCCCTTCGCCGAGCCTCGAGCATCTCGCGATTCACGCGCGCGATGAACTCGTCGGCGGTTTCCGCCTTCGCCTCGGTTCCTGCAGGCTTTTGTTCGACATGCGGCAAGTCCAAGCACCGCAAGTCCGATGAGTCGCGATGCGTCCGAAGGTCGTGGTTGTGCCGGATGCATGGCGCTCTCCAGTCAGCCGGTTTCAGCCCGGCAATTCTGAGTGCTGGAAAGACAAAGATCCCGCTGGCGAGCCTCGTGCAACGCGCCTATTTGACGCTACCTGACATGAGGCGCTTGACATGAAGTGGGCGTGAGGATCAGGTGCGCATCACCGCGCCGGCGATTGCGCCCCACCGTGAACAAGTAGAGGAACCTGACCCCGGCATGCCGGAGCAGATTGTTAGGGATCGATCTCGCCTGCAAACTGGCCGGCGAGATTGTTGCCGATCGCGGTGGCAAGGAACCAGACGCCCATGACCTGGCCCACGAACCGCGCTGGCGCTGAGCTTGGTCATCTGCGCCTCAGACCGACAGGGCTCAGGCACAGCTCGCCGAAGGTGTGTGCAGCAGGTACGTGAGTGATGAGCCACGTCGGCAACACTTTCCGTCCGTGCATCGACGCGTAGTCGGCCGCCTGGCGAACATCACCGGGAAGCCGAGGCCCCATGCTAGATGAGGCCGACGCCGGGTTTGGCTGGCGAGGACAGATCCATCGTTGCGCCGACCAAGAGTTCTGCCCAAATGCCGGCAAAGACGGGCGCAAAAACGGATGATGAAGAGCGGATTGACGGCCTGCAGGACGCCGGCAGGCATGTCGATGCCGAACACGTGCCGATCGGTGTGCCGCTCGGCGAGGAGCAGGGTTGAAGGAGGCTCCAGCCTGCTCAGTACCCGCCCAGAACATCGCAACCGACGAACAGCGCCGGCATGGCCCAGACGCGGTTGTGCTCGGCGCGATCCAGGCCCGCAAACCAGAGCAGATATGCCCGACGAAGTAGCCCGCGGCGAGTGCCACCATCGCCCAGTTCGCGCCGCGCGGGGCCTGCACCGGATCGAACTTCATCTTGCCTGTGAACACCAGCGCAGCGAGCAGCGCGACGATGGCGACGAAGATGACCACGGGCCAGCCCACGCGCCGCGCTTCCGGGCGGGGCGACGCCGGCGTCGCCGAGGGTAACTTGCGCGTGCCGGCGGAATCCTGAAACAGGCTCCAGCAACATGCCTATTGCCGGCAAAGCGAAGCCGATGTTCCAGCCAAATTTCGCCGCCACAATGGGCACGAACAGCGAGCCGAAGAACGCACCGAGATTGATGCCCATGTGTAGAAGATCGGGAGAACCCGGCATCGCGCCGTGAGCACGCCTTCGGATAGAGCTGCGCGACGATGGCGCTGATGTTGGGCTTGAGAAGACCCACGCCGCACACGATCACGACCAGGCCCACGAAGAACAGGCGCGGGTCCCCGAGCGCGAGACTCGCATTGCCGGATCATGATGAGGATGCCGCCAAAGAAGACTGATCTTTGCTGCCCGATCAGCCGATCCGCGATCCATCCGCCGAGCGAGGCACAGCAGGTATGTGCCCGAGATGGCCCGCATGCCGTAAATCGCGTTGGCGGTGCGATCGTCGATCCCGGTGCCTCTCCGTTCACGACCGCCGCAGTCACGCGAACAGGCACCAGCAGCGCCCTCATGCCGTAATAGGTGAAGCGCTCCCACATCTCCAGTAAAGAAGAAGTGTCGCCAGGCCGCGGGGCTGGCCGAAGAGATTGGGGACCGTGGGTGGAAAGAGGTTGCGAGGTACTGGGGAGCCGAGGCGGTTGTCAGTCATGATTTGTTGTTTGCCCGTCGCCTTCAAGAGTACGCGGCATGCCGCGCTGCAAGGGCGCGGGGGTGTTTGCTTTGATGTTGCTTTGCATCAGCAACCCGAGTCGTCACGTGTTGGAGATGCACGAAAAAGTTCGTGCTTTGACGCCTGAACGAATCAGGCGTCGGCATTTTTCTCCGCGGTTTCCTCTTCGGCCTGGCGCTTCAATTTGGCTTGAGCATCACTCGCGACATTACGATGCCGATCTCGTAGAGCAGGTACATCGGCACTGCCATGATGCACTGTGAGATCGCATCCGGAGGCGTGAGAAACGCGGCGATGACGAAGATCCCGATGAGCACGTAGCCGCGATTGCTGGCCAGGGTATCTACCTTGACCATTCCGGTGAGGACCAGCAGTACTGTCGCTACCGGGACTTCGAACGCGACGCCGGAGGCGAGAACAGCATCAACACGAAGTCGGGGTAGCTGTTGATGTCCGTCATCATCAACACGCCGTGCGGGCGGTAGTCGCGAAGAATGCAAAGATCGCGGGAATACCGCGTAGTAGGCGAATGCGACGCCGGCGTAGAACAGCACGATGCTCGAGAGCAGCAACGGCAGGGCGAATCGCTTTTCGTGGCGGTACAGACCCGGGGCCACGAACGCCCACACCTGGTAGAGCACGTACGGCATCGCGAGGAATACCGCGGCGATGATGGCGAGCTTGAACGGCGCCATGAATGGCGCGATCACGTTGTCGCGATCATCGAGGCGCCGGTCGGCAACTTTTTGCATCAGCGGGCGTGCGACGAATTCGAACAATTCATCGGCGTAGATCACGCACGGGATCGACAGGATCGCGACCGCGATGGTCGCCCGCAGCAGGCGATCGCGCAGCTCGAGCAGGTGGGAGATCAGCGTGCCTTCGGCAAGTGCCTCAGGCTCACGGCCCGGTTCGCTCATGCGGGCTCTGCGTGTCGGGGGCTGGATCGACTGGGGTCGCTGCGGCCGGAGGCGTCACGGGGCTTGCCTTGCGGCCGGCGGTTTCTTCGAGGACTGACTTCCTGGTCGAGCTGCTCACGGAATTGCCGCGCCATTGCGCGTGCCCGCCCGACCCAGCGTCCGATCTGTGCTGCTGCGAGCTTGGGCAGGCGCTGTGGACCGGAGCACGATGAGTGCCAGGCCGAAAATCAGCACCAGCTCCGAGAAGCCGACCTCGAACATCAGATCACTCAGGCGTTGCGACTGTCCGGATTCTTCGCATCGGCGTTGCGCTTCGTGTCCGGTGCGGAATCGAGTCAGCATCGCCCTCTTCGTGCTTGATCTGTTTCATCGACTCCTCGGTGCATCGCCGTCGTTGACGGCCTTCTTGAAAGCCGCGAACTGCGGCACCGAGGTCCGAACCGATGTTGCGCAGTTTCTTGGCGCCGAACACCAGCAACGCGATCAGCAGGATGATGATCAATTCACGCCAGCCGATGCCCATGCGAACTCTCCAGGATTTCCAACGAGGCCGGGATGATACGCCAATTGTTCCCGCCAATTGTTGACTGCCCCGCGCTTCCTGAAAGCCGTTCATCCAGCGCCGCTTGTCGGCCCGACTTCGAGCCAGAATGTCCACGGGACCGTCATTGGTGAGCCTGATAGCGCATGTGTGAGCCGAAGCGGCCTGTCGCGACGCGCAGACGTTGGCTACGAGCCTTGTTGACGAGATATGCGAACAGGCGCTCGCCGGTCGCGGGATCGGCGGCGGTGCTGAGTCCGGCGCGCATCGCCCTTGCGTGTATCTGCAGCGAGCGTGAATTGCGACACAAGCAGCAACTCACCACCGATGTCCGTGAGCGCGAGATTCATGCGTCCTTCGCCATCGTCGAAGATGCGATAGCCCACGATGCGCTCGAGCAGCCGGTCAGCTACCGATTCCGTGTCGGCCGGTTGAACAGCAATCAGGGCGAGGATTCCGCGACCTATCGATGCGATGGTTTCGGCGCCCACCGTGACCGTGGCATCGGTGACCCGTTGAATCAACGCTATCATTATTTAACAGCCACCTCTCTACTCAACAACAGGCCATACAGGGTAATTGAGTCCCACATTCATCCCTGAATCATGCCCTCTTAGGCTCATCTACACCATCAATGCGCACTTCAGAAGATAGTGGGTGTATAGAGCGATCGACAGTTAGTTTGATCCTGCTGCTAAGTGGGCTATTCGCCCACACAATTCCCTCTGTCAGGGCCAGTTTGGGTAGTTAGGCGCTTGAACGTCTATCCCATACTCCCTGGTCTTCGACGGATGCCCGGTTGAGCAGGTGCTAACTGCGCCCGCTACGTGCGTCTCGCGAAGCACGCCGAGCGTGGCGGCAAATGATTCGCTTGAATTCACGCTCTCATTTACCATGGCGCGCCCACAGAATCCCAAGAAGGACGGCTGCACATGTCATCGCGGGATTTCCCATCCGGTTCTGATCAGCGCTTACCTCGCCGTCATCGCACTCGCCTCTCCCGTGCTGACGCGAGCGGATGCTGATCCGGAGCATGGCCGCAAGCTCGCGTACACCTGCTACGGCTGCCATGGGATTCCCGACTACAAAGAACGTGTATCCGACTTACAGTGTGCCGAAGCTGGAGGGCCAGCACGCGGAGTACCGTTACGATCGCGCTGCAAGCGTACCGCAGCGGTGATCGTTCACACGGCACGATGCATTCGCAGGCCGCGACGCTGAGTGATCAGGACATGCAGGACATCGCCGCGTTCCTGGCCGGAAATCCCTGCAAGCGGGCGCAGCGCCGGTCGGCAAGGCGCCGCAGAGGCCCAGGAGCTTTGTGTCGCGTGTCATGGGCCGGAGGGCGTCGGTATCACGCCGCAATATCCTTCGGCTCGCGGGCCAGCACGCTGATTACCTCGAGCGTGCGCTCAGGGACTATCGCGATGGCGGGACGCAAGAACCCCGTAATGGGTGGCTTCGTAGCGCAGCTCACGGATGAGGACATCAAGGAACTTGCAGAGTACTACTCAGGGCAGCGCCCCGGTCTTTCCACGGCGAGGCACGCAAGCTGGTTCGCGCAGGAAGGTCACGACACGAAAGGTAAGTAGAGCGCCCGACCGCGCGCCCGCACTTTCGCACTCAGCTGAGATGTCATGTCCGCAGATGGAATTTACGCGGTCGACACCCACTCCATCCGCGCCGGCCACGACGCAGAGTCACATCATTCTCAATAACGGCCGCGCTGCGTTCGTCGATAGCGGGCCGGGGAGCGGGAATACCGTACCTGCTAGGCGCTCTGGCAGGGCTAGGGATCGCACCGGAGCAGGTCGACTACGTGCTGCTGACGCACGTGCATCTTGATCACGCGGGCGGTGCAGGGCTGCTGCTGCAGTCACTCCTAACGCCAAGGCTGTGATCCATCCGCGCGGCCGCGCCATCTCATAGACCCAGCGGAAGCTGGTTGAGAGGCAGCATTGCCGTCTACGGTGAAAGCAGCGCTTCCGTGAACTCTATGGGCAAATCGTGCCGATTCCGCAGAGCGCGTCGTGCAGAGCGAGGATGGCATGCAGGTCGTACTCGGTGATCTGCGAGCTCGAGCTGATCCACACGCCGGGGCACGCTCTGCACCACTATTGCGTGATCGATCGGCAGGCGGAGTGCATTTTCCGGGGACACGTTCGGTATCATCGTCGCCAGTTCGACACGGCTGCCGGCAGATTCATCTTCCCGACGACGACACCGGTGCACTTCGACCCGCAAGCCTTGCGCGCATCCATCGATCGGCTCATGGGCTGCCGGCCCAAAGCAATCTACCTGACTCATTTCAGCCGGGTCACACAGTTGCAGCGTCTGGCCGCCGACATGCACGAGTGCATCGATGGCTTCGTCGCGATTGCGCGCCGGCACTCGAAGGAGCGCGAGCGCGGTGCGCATTAGCTGCTCAGATCTATTCGCGTACCTACAGCAGCGGCTCGATGGGCACGGCTTCAGGGCGAGCCGGGCAACTCTGCAGGAGTTGCTCGCTACGGACGTGGAGCTCAATTCGCAGGGGCTTGAGGTCTGGCTGGATCGCGGCGCGCCGGGCTGGAAACCATGCTGCCACCAGCCCCGTTTCGCGCGTTTCGCATCCATGGATAGCGGGCAGATCATGTCGCGTTTCGAGTCGATTACCGTGAACGATCTCGGCCCAGAGCGGTACGTGCTCATCAGGTTCACTACTCGAGCATCAATTACAAGGACGCCCTCGCCGCTACCGGCGCGGGAAAGATCCTGCGCAAGTATCCCTCGTCCGGAGGTATCGATCTCGCCGGCGAGGTGGTCTCAACCGACGATGCACGTTACCGGGTGGGTGACAAAGTACTTGTCACGGGATGTGAGCTCAGTGAAACGCACGATGGCGGAGTACGCAGAGTACGCGCGTGTGAAGGCGACTGGGTAGTCCCGCCCGGAGCACGCTCGATGAATTCAGGGCAATGGGCCTCGGCACGGCGGGGTTCACGGCAGGGCTCGCGATACATCGCATGGGCAGAACGGTCAGAACCCTGCCAATGGGCCAGTCGTCGTCACCGGTGCGACCGGAGGCGTTGGCTGCGTCGCGATCAACATGCTGAGCGCCCGCGGCGTGCTGACGTCGTTGCGGTGACCGGGAAGGCCGAAGCGACGACAGCTACCCTGCGCTCGCTGGGCGCCAAACAGGTTCTGCTGCGCCAGGAAATCGTCATCGGTTCCCGGCCCCTGGAGGCGGCGAGGTGGGCCGGCGCAATCGACAGCGTCGGCGGTGAGATTCTCAGCTGGCTCACCGTACGGTGGGTCCCCAGGGCAACGTCGCGGCGCGTGGGGCTGGTCGGAGGTGTCGAGTTCAGGACCACCGTGATGCCCTTCATCCTGCGCGGCGTAAATCTGCTTGGCATCAATTCGTCCGCGACGCCGCCGAACTGCGCCTCGAGGTGTGGAAGCGCATCGGCAGTGACGCCTGCTGCCACCCGATCTGCAGCACATCGTGACACGCACCGTCAGCTTCGAAGAACTGCCGGAAGCGTTCGAGGACTACCTCAAGGGCAAGGTTGTCAGCCGAACGGTGGTCGCGATCGGATAACGAGCTACAATAACGGCCCTGTTTTCCGCGATACCGGCGCCGTGCCTGGATCTTTGAAGGGCCGCCGCGGCTAACGAGACAATGTCGAAGCATCAACTCTCCGCTGGCGCGCGGCTGCGCGCCGCGCGCAGCGGCTATCGAGCGGCCCCTGCGGGTCGTCGGCGCCATCAATGCACTACAGCGCGCTGCTCGCGCAGCGCGCCGGATTTCGCGCCTTGTATCTCTCCGGTGCCGGCGTCGCGAACGCCTCGGACTTGCCCGATCTCGGCATCACCAGTCTCAACGACGTCTGCGAAGACGTGCCGCCGCATCGCCGGCGCGACCGAGCTGCCGCTGCTCGTCGACGCCGATACCGGCTGGGGCGCCGCGTTCAACATCGCCCGCACCACGGTGAGCTGATCTCGTGCCGGCGCCGGCGGGCATGCATCTTGAGGACCAGGTGCAGGCGAAGCGCTGCGGTCACCGTCCGGCAAGGCGCTGGCGTCGGCGCCGACGAAATGGTCGATCGCATCAAGGCCGCGGTCGATGGCCGCATCGACGACTCAGTTCGTCATCATGGCGCGCACCGACGCGCATGCGGTCGAAGGGCAGGCTGCCGCGATCGAGCGCGCCGCAGCGCTACGTCGACAGCCGGCGCCGACATGATCTTCGCCGAAGCGCTGACGACGCTCGACGAGTACCGTGAGTTCACGCGCCGTCGAAGTGCCAGTGCTCGCGAACATCACCGAGTTCGGCAAGACGCCGCTGTTTACGACCGTTGCCGAGCTGGCGTCGAAGTCGGCGTCGGTCTCGTGCCTATACCCGCTGTCGGCGTTCCGCGCGATGAGCCGCGCTGCGGCACAAAGGTGTACAGGACGTTGCGGGACCGCAGGGCACGCAGAAAGGCGTGGTCGATGCGATGCAGACGCGCGCCGAGCTCTACGAAGTGCTCGGCTATCACGAATACGAGAGAAACTCGACGAGCTGTTCAGTCGCGGCACGACCGGGGACTGAGCGGCTCAGAGCGGAGAAACATGAGTATGAACGAACCTGCCCTTGCGGCGCCAAGCCGAAGAAGTCCGTCGCGCTGTCCGGCGTGGCCGGCCGGCAATACGGCGTCTGTGCACCGTCGGGGCGCACCGGCAACGACCTGCACTATCGCGGCTATGACATCCTCGAGATCGCCGAAGCTGCCGAGTTCGAGGAGATCGCTTACCTGCTCGATTCACGGCAAGCTGCCGAACCACTCGGAGCTGGTCGGCGTATCGCGCCGAAGCTCAAATGCCCTGCGGGGCATTGCCGCTTGCGGTGCGCGCGGTGCTGGAGCAGCTGCCCGCCGCCAGTCATCCGATGGACGTGATGCGAATCGGGCGTCTCGGCGCTCGGGCTGCGTGCTGCCGGAGAAGGAGGATCACAATCTGGCCGGTGCGCGCGACATCGCCGATCGCCTTGATCGCCTGCACTCGGCTCGATGCTGCTGCTACTGGTATCACTACAGCCATTCTGGCACGGCGCATCGAGGTCGAGACCGAGGACGATTCGGTCGGCGGGCATTTCCTGCATCTTGCTGCACGGCGAACGGCTCCCGACAGCTCGTGGGTGCGCGCGATGCATACCTCGCTCATTCTGTACGCCGAGCACGAGTTCAACGCCTCGACCTTCGCCGCCCGCGTCATCGCCGGGCACCGGATCGGACATGTATTCGTGCATCACCGGCGCGATCGGCGCGTTGCGCGGGCCGAAGCACGGCGGCGCCAACGAGGTGGCGCTTCGAGATCCAGGAGCGTTACGACACGCCCGGATCAGGCGGAGCGCGGATATCCGCAGCACGCGTGGCAAGCAAGGAAGTCATCATCGGCTTCGGCCACCCGGTCTACACGATTTCCGATCCGCGCAACCAGGTGATCAAGGAAGTCGCGCGCAGGCTCTCGGCCGAGGCGGCGGCGACATGAAGACTCTTCATGATCGCCGAGCGTCTCGAGGCCGTGATGGCGCGAGATCAAGCACATGTTCCCCAACCTCGACTGGTTCTCGGCGGTGTCGTACCACCTGATGGGCGTGCCGACCGCAATGTTCACGCCGCTGTTCGTCATCGCGCGCACGACCGGCTGGGCCGCGCACGTCATCGAGCAGCGCATGGACGGCAAGATCATCCGGCCCAGCGCCAACTACGTCGGGCCGGAGAACCGTAAGTTCGTTCCGCTCGGCGAAAGGCAATAGCCGAATGTCTGCTCACGAAATCAAGTCGGCCGAACGTCCGGCGCCCGATCAGGTGCTCGTCGATATCGCCGACTACGCGCGGACGTTACCGAGATCGCGAGCGAGGCGGCGTACGAGACCGCGCGCTACTGCCTGATGGATACGCTCGCCTGCGGTTTCCAGGCGCTGCAGTATCCGGCCTGCACGCAAGCCTGCTGGGACCGGTGGTACCCGGGGCGACCATGCCCGGCGGCGCGCGCGTGCCCGGCACCTCCTACGAGCTCGATCCGGTGCAGGCGGCCTTCAACATCGGCGCCATGATCCGCTGGCTCGATTTCAACGACACCTGGCTCGCGGCGGAATGGGGCCACCCTTCGGACAACCTCGGCGCGATTCCTCGCCGACTGCAGACTATCTGCGCGTCGCAATGCCGCCGCGCAGGGCGCCAAGTGCGCTAGCGGTGCGCGACTTGCTGACCGCGATGATCAAGGCGCACGAGATCCAGGGCGTCACTCGCGCTCGAGAACAGCTTCAACTCGGGTCGGTCTCGATCACGTGCTGCTGGTGCGCGTCGCTTCGACTGCGGTCGTCACGCAGATGCTGGGCGGCACGCGCGATCAGGTCATCAACGCGGTCTCGAACGCATGGATCGACGGCGGCGCGCTTGCGTACCTATCGGCACGCGCCGAATACGGGCTCGCGCAAGAGCTGGGCGGCGGGCGACGCGACGAGTCGCGCGGTGCGCCACGCGCTGATCGCGCTCACCGGCGAGATGGGCTATCCCTCGGCGCTCAGTCGGCCAAAACCTGGGGCTTCCAGGACGTGCTGTTCAAGGGCAAGCCGCTCGTCGTACCCGCAGGCGTTTGGCAGCTACGTGATGGAAAACGTGCTGTTCAAGATCTCCTACCCGGCGGAGTTTCACGCGCAAACGGCGGTCGAGTGCGCGATGACAGCTGCACCCGGCAGGTGCGGATCGCATCGATGCGATCGAGCGAGATCATGATCGAGACGCAGGAACCGGGCGTGCGCATCATCGACAAGACCGGGCCGCTCGCCAATCCTGCCGACCGCGATCATTGCATCCAGTACATGGTGGCGATTCCGCTGATCTTCGGGCGACTGACCGCTGAGGACTACGAAGATCAAATCGCGGTCGACTCCACGCGTCGATGCACTGCGCTCGCGCATGATCGGTGCAGGAGAATCCCCTCGCACGCGACTACTGCGCTCCGGACAAGCGCCTGCATCGGCAACGCACTACAGGTGTTCTTCGAAGATCGCTCGGCGACCGAACGCGTACAGGTCGATTACCCGATTGGCCATCGCAAACGCCGGTGCCGAAGGCACGCCCGTGCTGGTCAGGAAATTCGAAAGCGAGCGTCGATGCGCATTTTCCGCCCTGGCAGGCTGAGTCGATCAGCGCGCATGTTTGCGGAGCCGCGCAGGCTCGATGCGCTGCCAGTCAGCGAATTCATGGCGGGACTGGTGAAGAATTGACTGAGCCGGAGCGCCTGCTGCGTCGCCGGTGCTCAAGAACTGGGCGTCGCGCTCAGCGCTTCGGCAGCGTGAGCAACTCATCGATCTGCTGAGAGAGCTCGCGGAGTGGAACCGAGCGGTTCAATCTGACTGCGATCGACGATCCACTCGAGGCGGTACGCAAGCACCTGCTGCGATTCGCTAAGCATCCATCGCTCACCTGCGGGGCGGACGAGGGTTGCGGATGTCGGTAGTGGCGCGGGATTTCAGAGCCTCGCCGCTGGCAGTGGCGGGCACGATGTCGCGGAGTTCACTCTGATCGAGGCTACTGGCAAGAAAGCGCAGTTTCTCGAGCACGCACGCATGAAGCTGGACCTCGGCAATGTCATCGTCGTTAATTCCCGTGCCGAGCAGTTCAAGCCCCCATCACGCTTCGACTCGGTGATGGCGCGTGCGCTGGGCAAGCTGAATGAATTCGTCCGGGTTGCAGGTCATTTGGTCGCGCGAGAGGGATGGCTCTTGGCCAGTGAAGGGGCCAGCGCACCACAGGCCGAAATCGAAGCACTGCCAAAAAGCTGGGAAGTAGTGGCGATTCATCGCCTCACTGTTCCCGGACTCGACGCGCAGCGGCATCTGGCTGAATTGCAGCCTCAAAGCGGCCGCGGCGCACGCCCGGCGCGGGCATTAGCAATCGGTCCGGTCAGCCTGTTAGGCTCGCGATTGCCTCCCATGAACAGCGCGTTATCGCAATCGCCAACCAGAAGGGCGGCGTCGGCAAGACGACGACGGCCGTCAACCTGGCTGCTTCGCTGACCGCGACCAAGCGTCGGCGTGTTGCTCGTGGATCTGGATCCGCAGGGCAACGCAACCATGGGTGCGGGCGTGGACAAGCGCGAGCACTCGACACACCTCGGCGGGCGTGCTGCTCGGCGAATACGACGCGGTATCCAACGCTCGTGCCAGTCGATCCTGGCGATTTCACGTTGATGCCGGGGAACGATGAGCTGACCGCGGCTGAAGTCCGGCTGCTCACGGTGCTGGCCGGCGCGAGACTGCGGCTGCGCAACGCGCTGCGCGCCATCCGCAATCTCTACGACGTGATCACTGATCGACTGCCCGCCGGCGCTGAACATGCTCACGGTGAATGCACTCGTAGCCGCGGACGGCGTACTGGTGCCGATGCAATGCGAGTACTACGCGCTCGAAGGCCTGTCCGCGTTGGTGGGTACCATCGAGCAGATACGCGGCAGCATCAATGCGGACCTGGAGATCGAGGGCATCCTGCGCACGATGTACGACCCGCGCAACAACCTGTCGACGGAAGTCGCGGCGCAGCTCATCCAGCACTTCGGCGACAAGGTGTTTCGCACCATCATTCCGCGCAATGTGCGGCTCGCCGAGGCGCCGAGCTTCGGCAAGCCTGCGTTGTTTCACGACAAGGATTCACGCGGTGCACTCGCCTATCTCGCGTTGGCAGGAGAGTTGCTGCGACGGTATGACGAGCAGCCAGGTCAGCGCTGAAGTGCTGGCACAAGATCCAGCGCAGTCGCAGGAGCCCGCGGTGACTGAGGACTCGGCAGCCGAGTCTGGATCCCGCGGTGACACAGGATCCGGCGCGTTCCGGCACCTGACGTCTCACTGACGCGCGATCCGCGCTTAGTGCCCCCTGGCTCATCGGACGGGGGCGAACCCGAACCTGGCGAGCCGGCCCGGCCTTTCGCAATGCCTCACGCAGTGCAGAACTCGATCTGCGCATTGACGCTGCGCAGCTCATCGGCCGCCCACCGTTGCAGTGCTTCGAGCACTTCTGCGCCGATGCGCAGCGGATACGCCTTACGTTCGCTCACCAGTGCAGCGCATTCACGTGCTACTAGGGTTCCCGTGTTCACGACCGGCTGCGCTGCGCGATCGCCGCACAGAACCACGAGCAGGTTCGACACCATAGCCGCGCGCGCGCCCGTGGTCCAGCTGCACCACGCCCTTGTCGGCGAGTTGCTTCAGAGCCATTTGCACCATGCTGACCGCGCCTTCGACGATGCGGGTGCGGGCGGCGATGATCGCGCCGGCCTGCTGACGCTGCAGCATCGCCTGCGGCGATCTCAGGTGCGTAGGCAAGATGGCTCACGCGAGCTTCGAGCACGCTCACCCCGGCGCTTTGCAGCCGCTCCTGGACTCTCGCGCTGCAGGTGTTCATTGATCTGCACGCGAATGGCTGCGCAGCGAGATGTGGTGCTGATCGTGGCAGGTCATAGGGATAGCTGGTCGCGAGCTGCCGCAACGCCGCCTCGCTCTGCACGTGCACAAAGTTCTCGTAGTCATCGACGTTGAAGCACGCCTCTGCGGTGTCCTGCACCTGCCATACCACCACTGCCGCGATCTCGATCGGGCTGCCTTCCAGATCGTTCACCTTGAGCTGCCGCGATCTCGAAATTGCGCACCCGCAGGCTCACCGATCGCTTCGCATAGAAGGGATTGGTCCATCGCAGCACCGGCATCGCGACACGTCCCCGTGTAGCCGACCGAAAAGCTGGAGCACGACACCGTGGTTGGGTTGCACACGAAGAAGCCTCGCCAGCAGACAACGAGCAGTACACCCACGATCGTCGGTATGCGAGCAGATCGGGGGCTGCGCGTGGACCACATGGCGTTGCCGAGAGCCCAGAGGTCCAGCCCGGTGGCGAGCAGCATCACGAGGATCATGGGGATCCCCGGCAGTGCAGAAACGGTTCGCTCTTCCATACGTCCTCCCATATCGACTTTGTTGGGCCATATGATATCTAAAGATATGGAAGTGACTTCACAGAATCTAGTATTAGAATCGTAAATGATCATAGAACAGTGCATATATAAACGCTATTGATGACTGACAATGATGACTATATTTGACGCCGTGAGGATGTACCTGGGAATCGATCGCGCCGATCCTGAGTCGACCATTTTCGCCATCTGCGAGTCGGTCATCGGCGGGATTGCCGGCTCATCAGTCGGCTACACTGCGCGCCCATGGCGGTGAAGAAGACGGGTCTGGGTCGGGGTCTCGAAGCACTACTCGGTTCTTCACCCGCGCGTCCGGAACCCGAATTCGTTCCGCCTCCGTCGGACGACCTGGCGAACATCCCCCTCGATCTGCTGCAGCGTGGTTCGCTATCCAGCCGCGCATGGACATGCGCACGGAGAGCCTGCAGGAACTCGCCGACTCCATTCGGGCGCAAGGCGTACGTTCAACCCATCGTCGTGACGGACCGGTTGGCCCCCTGGCGCCGGTGGCTCGCAGCGCTACGAAATCATCGCTGGCGAGCGCCGCTGGCGTGCCGCCCAGATGGCGAGTCTCGGGACGATTCCCGCCATCATCCGGCGCGTACCGGACGATGCGGCCGTTGCGATGTCCCTCATCGAAAACATCCAGCGGGAGAATCTCAATCCGCTCGAGGAAGCCCGCGCACTGGAGCGACTGATCGGGGAATTCAACATGACGCACCGAGGAGGCGGCCGATGCAGTGGGCCGCTCACGCGTCACTGTGAGCAACCTGCTTCGACTCCTGGAGCTTGGTGACGAGGTCAGAGGCCTGGTCGAAAAGCGCGAGCTGGAAATGGGCCATGCGCGCACTACTGGGCCTAGCAGGTGCGCAAACAGCAGGCTGAGGTGGCTGTGCTTGTGGCCACGAAAGGGGCTGTCGGTGCGTGAGACCGAAGCCCTGGTCCGACGCATGCTCGATCACGCATCTGCGGGCAAGGAACCGAGCGAACGGGCCGAGGGATCCCAATGTGCGCAAGCTCCAGCAGGATCTCACCGATCGACTGGGCGCCAAGGTCGCCGTGCAGCACAGCGCCAGCGGCAGAGGGCAAAGTCGGTGATCAGCTACAACAGTCTCGACGAGCTGGACGGAATACTGACGCACATCTCCTGAAGCGTTCGGGGCCGCGAGAATTGACCGTCCAAGTGCTCGAAAGTGGGCCAATTCTCAGTTTCCGCGAGTCCGTTGATGCACCTCAAAAACCCCCTATAATGCGCGGCCTTTGCGAACGGGGAGTACTTCTCGCCGCTTGAATAAGCGCCACTTGCTCGCCGCGTAAATCCGCTCCGCGCAGTGGCTTTTTGTTGCCGGCTTCTCCTCAAGAAGGCTTTCGTGAGCACGCTCGATGGGAGAGGCGCCCGGCGGGCCGCGATGCGGCTCGTGCTTGGGCAGGCGGCGACAACCATCGTCCTCGCGGCGATCTGTCTGATTGGATTTGATGCTCGCGCCGCCATATCAGCGTTGCTGGGCGGCGGCATCAGCGTCGCGGCAGGAGTCTCGCGATGGTGCTGTTCATGTTCCGCGGGGTGCCGGGCATCGGATGCGAAGCGCATCTTGCGCGGAGCCTACCGGGAGAAGGCGTAAAGCTCGCGCTGACGGTCGTGCTGTTCGTCGCAGTGCTGAAGTCTTACGAGATTGCGGCGTTGCCGTTTTTTGTCGCGTACATCGCGACGCTGCTCGTGTACTGGATCGCTCTGGTGACATCGGAAGCTCCCTGACACAAACAGAAGATCATGGCTGCCGAACAACCTACAAACGTCAACGAATATATCGTCCATCACCTGACGAACCTCACCCGGCAGACGGGTGACGGCGCTTATCTACGCTCTCAATCTCGACAGCATTTTCTTCTCGGTGCTCGCTGGCATTTGTCTTCGGCTTCAGTTTCTGGTTCGCGGCGCGTAAGGCAACGGCGGCTCAGCCCGGCAAGTTTTCAGAATTTCGTCGAGTGGGCTCGGTCGAAAGCGTTGATGAGCAGGTCAGGGACACGTTCCATGGTACCGAGTCGACTGATCGCGCCGCTGGCGCTGACGATCTTTCTGCCTAGTGTTCCTCTTCAATTTCATGGATCTGCTGCCAGTGCTGGACTTGCTGCCATGGATCGCTCACCACGCCGGCATCGGATCATCTCAAGGTCGTACCGAGCACCGACCTCAACATCACCTTCGGCATGTCGATCGACGGTGTTTCTCCTGGTGATGTACTACAGCATCCGCATCAAGGGTGCCGGTGGTTTCGCCAAGGAACTGCTGTTCCAGCCTGTTCGGCCCGTGGGGCATGCCCGCTAATCTCATGCTCAAACCTGATCGAGACACATTGCGCGCCCGGTGTCACTGGGGCTGCGACTGTTCGGCAACATGTACGCCGGCGAAATGATTTTTCTGCTGCTGGCACTGTTCACGATCGGCAAGGGCGCCGACGGGCTGTTGACGCTTCGGCGGCATCGCCGGATTCATCGGCCAGACAATCCTCGGCCTCGCGTGGGCGATCTTCCACATTCTGATCATCACGCTGCAGGCCTTCATTTTCATGATGCTCACGATCGTGTACCTGTCGATGGCCCACGAAGAGCCTCACTGAGCGTAGCAAAGAATTCAACTATTGAAGGGTGGGAGGAAGCATGGAAATCGCGAGTCTGGTTTGCAAACGTACAAGGGTTCACGGCGCTGGCCGTAGGCATCGTCTTTCGGCATGGGCGCGCTCGGAACCGCGATCGGTTTCGGTCTGCTCGGCGGCAAGTTTCTCGAAGGTGCCGCGCGGCAGCCCGAGATGGTGCCGATGCTGCAGGTGAAGATGTTCATCGTCGCAGGCCTGCTCGACGCGGTGGCGATGATCGGAATCGGTTTCGCGCTGTTCTTCACGTTCGCGAACCCATTTCTGGCGGCGGTCCAGCAAGCGGCTGGCGGCGGCTGCTGATCGACTCGACCGCACACGCGGAGGATCCAGATAGTGAGCATCAATCTCACCCTGATCACGCGAGATGTTCGTGTTCCTAGCTGCTCGCGCTGTTCACGATGAAATTTGTGTGGCCGTTGATTCGCGGCGCCATGGACGAGGCGCGCCGAGCGCATCGCCGATGGGCTCTGCGGCGGGCGAGAAAGGGCAGAAGGACCTGGGCCAGGCGAAGGCCAAGGCCGATGAGATCATCCGCGAGGCACAGCACGTGCGCCGCGCAGCTCGAGAAATCAGGCCCAGCAGCGCGCCAACGAGCTGATCGACCAGGCAGAAGAAGACCGCGATTGGCGAGGGCGAGCGGTTGCTCGCGGCGGCCCAGCAGCAGATTCAGCTCGAGCGGCACGCGGGCGCGCGAATCACTGGCAGGGAAGTTGCCGACGCTGGCGGTGAGTGGCGCATCTCAGCTGCATCTGAACGCGCGAGATCGACCCGAACGACGCGACGCAGCGCTGCTGGACAAGCTCGGCGGCGCAGCTCTAAGTCACGGCGGAAAAGAGCACCATCGCGCGATCCTACGCCAAGGCGCTGTCTCTGAGCTTGCACTCGAATCAGCAGAAGCTGGATGCGTGGTCGCAGGCGCTCGCAAATCGGCGCGGCAGTGCGTGTCCGATGCTGGCCGGGTCGAAGCTGCTCACGAGTCCTCATGCGACGACTGATCAGCTCGCGGGGCTCTATCGATCGATATCGGCGGCAAGATCGCTCGACAGCGAAGGGCAGAACTCTCATTCGCGTGCCTGGCTTCGAACCGGCGGCTCGGCCTCCTCCCCGAGATCGCCGTGATTTTGCCGAGGCTCAAGGCAGAGTCGGAGAAGGTCGTGGACGTTACGGTGACTCGACGCACCGTTGAGCGCGGAGCAGCAAGCAGTTCGTACGCGAGCGCGCTACGCCAGCGACTGAAGACTCGATGTACGTCTGCATTGCGAACGTCGATCCCTCGCTCCTCGGCGGCGCGATTCTGCGTGCCGACGATCTGGTGATCGATGGTTCTCTGCGAGGCCGGCTCGACCGGCTCGCCACCGAACTCTTGAATTAGGAAGGACGAACACATGTCCATCAAAGCATCTGAAATCAGCGAGCTGATCAAGGCGCGCATCGAGAAACTCCAGTCGCCCACTGATGCGCGCAACGTCGGCACGGTCATCACGGTGACTGGACGGCATTTGCAGGCTGCACGGCCTCGCCGATGCGCGCTACGGCGAGATGCTCGGTTCCCGGGGAACACCTTTGGCCTCGCGCTCAATCTCGAGCAGGACTCGGTCGGCGCCGTCGTGCTCGGCGACTACAAGCACATCACGCGAAGGCGACACGGTCAAGACCACCGGCCGCATTCTCGAGGTGCCGGTCGGACCCGAGCTGCTCGGCCGCGTCGTCGACTGCGCTCGGGCAACCCGATCGACGGCAAGGGCCCGATCGACGGCCAAGCTAACTGCGCCGATCGAGCGCGTCGCGCCCGGGCGTGATCGTTCCGCAAGTCGCGTGAGCCAGCCGGTGCAGACCGGCTACAAGGCGATCGACGCGATGGTGCCGATCGGCCGCGGCCAGCGCGAGCTGATCATCGGCGACCGCCAGACCGGCAAGACCGCGATCGGCGATCGACACGATCATCAACCAGAAGAGCTCCGGCATTAAGTGCATCTACGTCGCCATCGGCCAGAAGCAGTCGCTCGATCGCCAACGTGGTGCGCAAGCTCGAAGAGCACGGCGCGATGGCGCACACGATCATCGTCGTCGCGCCTCGGCCTCGACGCCCGCCGCCATGCAGTACATCGCGCCGTACTCGGGCTGCGCGATGGGCGAGTACTTCATGGACAACGGCGAGGACGCGCTCATCATCTATGACGACCTGACCGAAGCAGGCCGTGGGCCTACCGCCAGATCTCGCTGCTGCTGCGCCGCCCGCCGGGCCGCGAAGCCTATCCGGGCGACGTGTTCTACCTGCACTCGCGCCTGCTCGAGCGCTCGGCGCGCGTCAACGAGGAGTACGTCGAGAAGGTCACCGAAGGGCCGCGTCAAGGGCAAGACCGGCTCGCTGACCGGCGCTGCCGATCATCGAGACGCAGGCGGGCGACGTGACCGCGTTCGTGCCGACCAACGTGATCTCGATCACCGACGGCCAGATCTTCCTCGAGACCGACCTGTTCAACGCCGGCATCCGCCCGGCCATGAACGCCGGCATCTCGGTGTCGCGCGTCGGCGGCGCGGCGCAGACCGACATCATCAAGAAGCTCGGCGGCGGCATCCGCCTTGCGCTGGCGCAGTACCGCGAGCTCGCCGGCGTTCTCGCAGTTCGCGTCCGACCTCGACGAGGCGACCCGCAAGCAGCTCGAGCGCGGCCAGCGCGTCACCGAGGTGATGAAGCAGAAGCAGTACGCGCCGATGTCGGTGGCCGAGATGGCGCTGTCGATCTACGCGGTCAACAACGGCTACATGGACAAGGTGGAGCGCCAGAAGGTGGTCGCCTTCGAGGCGGCGCTGCAGGCCTTCGCGCAGATCCAACCATAAGGCACGATGCTGAAGGACGCATCAACGCCAAGCCGGTGCTGAAGGACGCACGAAGGCGACGCTCAAGAAGATCGTCGAAGAGCTTCGCGGCGACCGGATCGTACTGAGAGCGAGCAATGCCGGGCGCAAAGGAAATCCGCAGCAAAGATCGCGAGTATCAAGAGCACTCAGAAGATCACCAAGGCCATGCAGATGGTGGCGACGAGCAAGATGCGCCAGCGCGCAGGAGCGCATGCGCGCGGCGCGTCCGTACGCGCAGAAGATGCGCGCAGTCATCGGCCACCTGCGCCAGGCGAATCCGTGACTACCGCCACCCGTTCCTGATCGAACGCGCGGTCGAAGGCCGTGGGCATTCATCATCGTCAGCACCGATCGCGGCCTGTGCGGCTGCGCTCGAATGTAAATCTGTTCAGGACGGCGCTGGCATCGATCCGCGAATGGCGGCAGAAGGGTGCAGCACGTCAGCCTGTGCCTGATCGGCTCGCAAGGGCGCTGCAGTTCTTCCGCCGTCTCGGCCTGCCCGATCGCTGGCGCAGGTCACGCAACCTCGGCGACCGGCCGCACGTGAACGGATCTCATCGGCACGGTCAAGGTCGATGCTCGACGCTGTACCGCGGAGCGGCAAGATCGACCGCTTGTTCCTGGTGCACAACAGTTTCGTCAACACGATGAGCGCAGAAGCCGGCACGCTGCAGCAGCTGCTGCCGGTTGAGACGCGTCGACAAGGACGCAGCTGCAGAAGCACTGGGACTACATCTACGAGCCTGATGCGGCGGCGATGCTCCTCGACGGCGTGCTGATGCGCTACATCGAATCGCAGGTCTACCAGGGCGCGGTCGAGAACGTAGCCTGCGAGATGGCGGCGCGCATGGTGGCGATGAAGAGCGCCTACCGACAACGCCGGTAAGCTGATCGAGGAGTTGCAACTCGGTTTACAACAAGGCGCGCCAGGCGGCGATCACCAAGGAGCTAGCGGAGATCGTGGGCGGCGCGGCAGCGGTTTGAGAACGAGGATACGAGCGAATGATGCAAGTGGCAAGATCGTACAAGATCATCGGCGCGGTCATCGACGTGGAGTTTCCGCGCGATCAGATCCCGAAGGTCTACGAGGCGCTGAAGCTCGACGACGTCGACCTGACGCTCGAGGTGCAGCAGCAGCTCGGCGACGGCGTGGTGCGCACCATCGCGATGGGCGCCTCCGAAGGACCTGCAAGCGCGGCATGGCGCGTCGACGACCACCGGCGCGCCGATCTCGGTGCCGGTCGGCACAGGCGACGCTGGGCCGCATCATGGACGTGCTCGGGCGATCCGGCAGGACGAGGCGGGCCCGATCGAAGCCGACGGAGCGCCTGCCGATCCACCGTCCGGCGCCGACGCTACGACAGAGCAGGCGGGCGGCCAGGACCTGCTGGACACCGGCATCAAGGTCATCGACCTGCTGATGCCGTTCGCCAAGGGCGGCAAGGTCGGGTCTGTTCGGCGGCGCCGGCGTCGGCAAGACCGTCAACGATGCTCGAGCTCATCAACAACATCGCCAAGCAGCACGCGGGCCTGTCCGTGTTCGCGGGTGTCGGCGAGCGCACGCGCGAAGGCAACGACTTCTACCACGAGATGACCGAATCCGGGCGTCATCGACAAGGTCGCGACTCGGTGTTCGGCCAGATGAACGAGCCGCCGGGCAACCGCCTGCGCGTGGCGCTCACCGGCCTCACGATGGCCGAGTACTTCCGCGACGAGAAGTCGGGCGCAAGGCCGCGACGTGCTGCTGTTCATCGACAACATCTACCGCTACACGCTTGCGGGCACGGAAGTGTCGGCGCTGCTCGGCCGCATGCCCTCGGCGGTCGGTTACCAGCCGACGCTCGCCGAGGAAATGGGCGTGCTGCAGGAGCGCATCACGTCGACGAAGACCGGCTCGATCACGTCGATTCAGGCCGTCTACGTGCCGGCCGACGACCTGACCGATCCGTCGCCCGGCGACGACGTTCGCGCACCTCGATGCGACCGTCGTGCTGTCGCGCCAGATCGCGGCGCTCGGCATCTATCCCGGCGGTGGATCCGCTCGACTCCACCAGCCGCCAGCTCGATCCGCTGGTCGTCGGCGAAGAGCACTACGACATCGCGCGCGGCGTGCAGGCGGTGCTGCAGCGTTACAAGGAACTGCAGGACATCATCGCGATTCTCGGCATGGACGAGCTGTCGGAAGACGACAAGCTGACCGTGGTCGCGCGCGCGCAAGATCCAGCGCTTCCTGTCGCAGCCGTTCCACGTCGCCGAAGTGTTCACCGGTGCAGCCGGGCAAGTATCGTGCCGCTCAAGGACACGATCCGCGGCTTCAAGGATCCTCGCCGGTGAGTTCGACGCGTCTGCCCGAGCAGGCGTTCTACATGGTCGGCACGATCGAGGAAGCGGTCGAGAAGGCGAAGACGCTGCAGCAGTAATCCATGGCCAATGACGATTCACGTCGACATCGTCAGCGCCGAAGGCGAGATCTTCTCCGGCGACGCAACGATGGTGTTCGCGCCGGCGCTCGCATGGGCGAGATCGGCATCGCGCCGCGGCACGCGCCGCTGCTGACGCACGCTGAAGCCGGGCGAGGTGCGCGTGCAGACGCCTGACGGCGAGGAGCAGCTACTTCTACGTCGGCGGCGGCGCCATCGAGAGTGCAGCCGCACCTCGTGACCGTGCTGGCCGACACGGCGCTGCGTGCGCAGCGATATCGATGAGGCCGCGGCCCTCGCGGCGAAGCAACGCGCCGAGGACGCGCTCAGGGACCAGGTGAGCTGACGTCAGATCGAGGTTGCCGAAGCGCAGGCCGAGCTGGCGCGCGCAGCGGCGCAATGTTGGAAGCGTGCATCGAGCGCCTAAGAAAACTGAGAAAGTAGGACCCTCGACTCCCATGACATCACGGGAGGGACTCGTGTGGACCCTCCGCATCGCGCGCCTGAGGCTTCAGTTCCTGATGTATTCGATCCGAGGATTCGCGCTCTTCCCGCGATCGATCACGCCGTGGCGGACCACAATCGGCGTCCAGCGTGCGCAGACTCGGCTGAACCGCCTATTCCAGTACAATCGGGGACGGCATCCCTGTCCGACTGGAATGGAATCACCTCGCTGAACCTCACGTCGTCATCCTGGCGGCGGGACAGGGCAAGCGGATGAACTCCGACTTGCCTGAAGTCTCCAACCACTTGCTGGCCGACCACTCCTGTCGCACGTCGATCGAATGCGCGCTTGGCCTCGGCCCCGACTCGATCCACGTCGTATACGGCCACGGCGGCGAGCAGGTCCGGCAGGCACTGGGCGATGCGTCCGTGCGAGTGGGCCTTGCAGGCCGAGCAACTCGGACACGGGCCACGCCGTTGATGTGGGCAGATGCCGTCGATCGGCGGACGACGAACACGGTGCTCGTGCTTTATGGCGATGTACCTGCTGGTCAGGAGTGAGACCTCTGACGCAACTCGTCGCGCAGGCGGGTGAGCGCTCGATTGCCGTACTCAGCGTCATCCTCGACGACCCGGCGGGCTATGGCCGGGTCTTGCGTGACGTTCCGCTGGCAATGTGGTGCGGATCGTGGAGAGAAAGACGCCACTGCAAAGAACGCGGCATACGTGAGGTCAACACCGGTCTGACTGGCCGCACAGGCACGGCACTTGCGTCGCTGGCTCGGGTCGCTCTCGTAATGACAACGCGCAGTCCGAGTACTACCTCACCGATGTCGTCGTCGCGGCAGTGAAGGACGGATTCAGGATCAACGGTGTCGTAGCCCGCGACGTGACCGAGGTACTGGGCATCAACGACAAGCGTTCAGCTCGCCGAGGTTGAAGCCGCGCATCGGCGCCGCAAGGCCAATGAGCTGATGCTGGCGGGCGTGACATTGGCCGACCCTGCACGCCTCGACGTGCGTGGCACTGTGAGCGTCGGGCGCGACGTCTACTATCGATGCGTGAACGTCGTCCTGGTTGGCGACGTCAGCTGGGCGACCGCGTTCGAATCGGCCCAACTGCTATCTGCGCGATTGCGAGATCGGGGCCGATACCGAGCTGTTTCCGAATTGCGTGATGGATCGAGCTGTGATCGGCACGGGCTGCTCGAGTCGGTCCGTTTGCCCGCCTGCGGTCCAGGCACGATCCTGCATCGCGACGTGCACATCGGAAACTTTCTGTCGAGGTGAAGAAGAGCGAGATCGGTGCCGGCAGTAAGGCGAATCATCTCACCTATCTTGGTGATGCCGTCGTCGGTGCGAAGGTCAACGTAGGCGCTGGAACGATCACCTGCAATTACGACGGCGCCAACAAGTGGCGCACCGACATTGGTGACGGCGCCTTCATCGGTTCGGGCACGATGTTGGTCGCGCCGATACAGGTCGGAAGCAAGGCGACGATTGGCGCTGGTTCTGTCATTACTAAGCCGGCACCTGCCGACAAGCTGACGCTGGAGCGCGGCCGACAGGTGACGATCGAGGGCTGGAAGGCACCAGTCAAAAGAAGCCTGAGACTTGATTCACACGCTGTCGTGTCAATCAATGCACACCGCACACAGCTGTAGCAGACTCCCTTAACTCTTGATCACCGGGCCGCAATCCCGGATCACCCTCGAGATACCTACAAGAATGTGTGGAATCGTCGGAGCTGTCGCTGAGCGCAACGTTAGTCCCGATCCTCATCGAGGGTCTGAAGCGCCTCGAATATCGCGGCTACGATTCGGCCGGCATCGCGGTCCTGAATGGCAAAGGCAAACTTGAATGCCAAAAGGCGGTGGGCAAGGTTGCGCAGCTCGAGGAACGACTCGCGGCGCATCCACTCGACCGGCAAGCTGGGCTTTGCGCATACGCGTTGGGCGACACATGGCGGCGTGACCGAGGCCAATGCGCATCCACATATCTCTGGCGACCGGGTCGCCGTGATTCACAATGGCATCATTGAGAACTACGAGCCGCTGAAGGCCGAGCTCGGTAGCAAAGGGTTATCGGCTTCGCGTCCTGAGACGGATACCGAAGTCATCGCTCACCTGGTGCATGATCAGCTCGAAGCAGGGTCACGATCTCCCCGAAGCGGTACGCCTGTCAGTGCAGCGGTTCACGGCGCGTATGCACTGCTGGTGTTTGACGCGCGCGATCCGGATCGCATCGTTGTTGCACGCATCGCGAGTCCGCTGCGTGATCGGACTCTGGGATCGGCGAGAACTTCATCGCGAGCGGCGTGCCCGCGCTCCTGCCCGTGACGCAGCGCTTCATCTATCTGGAGCAAGGCGATCTTGCCGAAATCACTCGCGACAAGGTGCGTGTGTTTTCGGCCCGATGGCTCCACCGTCACACGTCCGGTGCATGAGACGCAGTGGAGTCCAGAAGCCACGCGAAAAGGGGCCCTATCGCCACTACATGCAGAAGGAGATCTTCGAGCAGCCAGCGGCGCTCGCCGACACACTCTACGGGCGGGTCGCGGACCGACGAGTGCTCGCAGAATCGCTCGGCCCGGCGGCCGGGGAACTACTGCCCCAGGTGCAACAGATACACATCGTCGCGTGCGGTACGAGCCTATCACGCCGGATGCGTCGGCCAAGTTACTGGATCGAGTCGCTGGCGGGCATTCCATGCCAGGTGGAGATCGCAAGTGAGTATCGGTACCGGCAGCGTCGTAGTGCCGGCCCGGACGCTCTTCGTCACGCTCTCCCAATCTGGCGAGACTGCCGACACGCTCGAGGCGCTGCGCATGGCCAAGCGCGCCGGCTATCTCGGTTCGCTCCACGGTCTGCAACAGCCCGCACAGCTCGATGGTGCGCGAGTCCGATCTCGTCATGATGACGCAGGCAGGGCCGGAAATCGGTGTCGCGAGCACCAAGGCGTTTACCGACTCAATTACTGTCGCTGTTGCTGATCGCGCTGATGCTGGGGCGACAGCGCAGGCCTGACGCCACAGCGCGAGGCGGAGTTCGTCGGACATCTGGTTCACGCGGCGGTCGCCGTGGAGCAGGTGCTCGAGATGGACGGCAAGTTGCGGCTCCTGGCGGAGGAGTTCGCCGAGAAGAATCACACCCTGTTCTCGGCCGCGGGCCAATGTGGCCGATTGCGATGGAAGGCGCGCTCAAGCTCAGGCGAGATTCTCGTACATCCACGCCGAGGCCTATGCGGCAGGCGAGCTCAAACACGGTCCGCTGGCGCTCATCGATGAGGAAATGCCGGTTGATCGTCGTCGCGCCGAACAACGATCTGCTCGACAAGCTGAAAGCCAACATGCAGGTCGTGCGCGCGCGTGGTGGACAAGCTCTATGTGTTCGCCGATCGCGAGACCGGCCTCAAATCAGAGCCGGGAACGACGGTGATTGACGATGCCACACACCGACCGGCTGATTGCACCGATCGTTTACACGGTTCCTCTGCAGCTGCTCGCTTATCACGTTGCCGTGCTCAAGGGCACCGATATCGACCAGCCTCGCAATCTCGCCAAGTCCGTAACCGTCGACATAGCCGGGTCGCCACCAGGACTCGCGGCGGCCAATCGCCGATGGTATTCTCCGCCGCCCATTTCGGGCTGTGGTGAGTGCATGCGCATGATTCTGCCTCGGTTCCTGGCGCTCTTGGATCGCACCCCTGGTGTTAGCGCGCGGCGCTCAGTGCATGTGGCGGGCAGAAGGAACCGGCCCAGCAAGCGGTAACGGATGCGGAATCGGCGATTTCAGCGCTCAGGAGCGATGCCGCGAAACTCGTGCCTGATGATCTCAGCGCACTCGACGAGTCGCTGCGCCGCGCTCAAGGCAGACTTCAACCGCCAGGACTATAAAGCCGTGATTGCGGCGTCGCCGGTGTTGATGACTCGGGTTGGGGCGCTGCAAGAAACGATTTCCACCAGGAAAGCGGAGCAAGCCGCCCACGCTGGCCCAATTGACGGACAGCTGGAATGCGCTGAGTACCGATGTGCCGGAAATGGTCGAAGCGGTAAATGCGCGCGTCGAGTCGCTGCTGGTGCGAACCAAGAAGTTTCCGTCGGGGATGAACACCACGAGTTTCGAAGCAACGCGAGCCGCCGCCACTGACATGACGCAGACCTGGCAAAAGCGCACTCGGCGCTTTCGCTAACGACAACATGGAGGAAGCGGTGGGCAGTGCCCAGGCGGCCAAGCAGAAAGGGGCAGAAGTGATGAATACCCTGGGGATGAAGCCGAACTCCTGACGCTCGGCACCTAAGTCCGAATCACGGAATGCCCCGGCCAAAACCGGGGCATTTTTTTGGGTGGACCGATGAACGCACTCCATGCTTTTTCTGTTTGGCATCTCACTCGCGATCGCGATTGGACCGATCGCACTGCTGATCATCCACAACTGGCTCAACCACGGCATGAGCGTCGCGGGTGCGCAGCGGCCTCGGCGCTGCCACTGCGGATCTGCTCTCACTGCGTCCTCGCCTTCATCATAGAGAGCGCGCGTCATCGCGGCGCTCAGCGGCCATGAGCGCGAGCGCTTCACGTTTCAAGCGGAGCGGCACTGATTGGCGTGGGCCTTTGGCTCGCCGCGAGAGCTGCGCACCCGGCACAGACGTCTGAGAAGACTCAAAGAGATGCGGACAGGAATCGAGCGGGATTCTGGGTGACGCTGACATGTGACGCTCGCGAACCCGCTGACGCTCGCAATCTTTTCTTGGCTTCGCCGGACAACTGTCGCTCGGTGGAGACAGCCGTGCCGCTGTGTTCTTGTCGCTCTGTGTCTTCATGGGCAGCCTGCTGGTTCAGGATGATGTTCGCCCCTGTTGGGGCCTCCTCGGCAAATGGGTCACGGATCGGCGCGCAATCCGCGTGCTAAATTTCATCAGCGCAGTGGCCATCATCGCATTCTGGCGCCAGGGGCGCTCTTGTCATGAGATTGGCCGGCGAGCAAGGCGAGGCAGTGGAAGTGGAGACCCGCATGACCGGAATTCGCGCAGTCATACCGATTGGGACGCTCGGCTTCTTGCTCATGGCCGGCACTAGTGGGGCGCAGGAAGCCCTCGACACGCCGTTCAACGATCACTTTCGTTTGACTGCAGGCCTGTTGTCAGCGACGGCGGATACGGAATAGCCTCGATGCGGATGACGGTACGACCGGCACACCGGTGAGTGCGGAGACGATCTGGGACTGGCGGATCGAGGTGAGTTTGCCGACATCGAGGCCGAAGTGCGCATTCGCGAGAGACACTTCGTGCGCTTCAACTATTTCAGGCTTGATCGCAGTGCCACGACAACGATCACGCGGCAGATCCAGTTCGGCAACGACACGTTCGAGCCTGGAGATGAGGTCGAATCGTCACTGGACCTGCACGAGTTCACTGCTACCTACGCGTACCGCTTTCTGCGCAAACCGCGCTCTCGAACTTTACTGGCAGCTTCGGGATTACATCTGACGGAGTTTGTCGCCGAAGGCCGGGTTCGCGCGCGCAATCTGCGAGAGGAGCAACACGAAGTTGCTCTCTTCCCGCGGTGGGCCTGGGCGCAGAATTCGGTTTCACGAACCGCATCTTCATGAGCGCGTTCGTCGACTACCTCAGCAAGCAAACGTCAACGATTTTGAAGGCGAAATCCTGGACGCGAGAATTACCGCTCTCTATCGCTTTACGCACAACCTCAGCGCCGGTCTTGGGTATTTCTTGCTCGAACGCAAAGTAGATTCGTTCGATCCCGACGACTCCGGCCACTTCAAGCTCACGGACTCTGGCGGCGAACTCTTCCTGAGGATGAGTTTCTAAATCGTCTGTATCGGCCCGAACCTCGACGAGCATCCTGGCAATCCGGAAGCCGAAGCGGTCGTTGGCGGTTCATTCCGGCTAGCAGCGGCGGTGCAGCTATTGGGTTCGTGGGGTACATTTGCCGTGACCTTCTCGCTTCAGAGCCGATTGCGGATAGTCTACCAACGCCTGCGGTATCAGCTGGCCCAACGGGTAAAGCGGCGCACGCCGGAGATCAACAAGCACGGCACGGCTTGACCAGCGTACCAGGCCGGTCGGTCCAAGAATCGCGAGCAAACTAAGTCCTGCCGCAACCAACAGCGGAGCGGATGTCAGGCGCTTCGCGATCTCGATTGCTCTGTCGGTATTGCGCAGGCGCTCCTGCAGGTCGTCCCCGATTTCCAGAAGCTCGAGGGCGCTGTGCGGCGCACTTGAGCTGCAATTGCTGGCGACGTTGTCTTACTGCTGAAGCGTGATTGCTCATAGCCGCGCCGATAGCTGTTCGCGATCCTTCGAGAGCCTCAGTACGCGTAGCGTTCAGCAAGCGAACTCGTCCTCGGATCTTGACCGACAGGATCACGAGCGAAATCACGCAAATGCCCAGTACCACGCCCGTCACGGCGAAGGCCGCCGGCAGGCAGGTGCGTGTCCCAAAACGCCAGGATGATCGTGATACCTACGAAGAAGACTCCGATGCCCGCTGAGAGGAGCGCAATGGAGCCCCAGATCAACAGCACCGTGGCGCGTTGAATCTCTTCTTGTACTTCGGTGGTGATGAGCTCGAGCCGCGTCTGCGCGCTACGGTGAATAGCGTCGCTAGCAACTTGCTCAAGGAGCGGAACAGCCCGCTTGCAGGCGCGCTCGGCGTCGAAGTCTCCCTCGTCTGACATCGCGTGTCGCTTCTATCGGCGACCGGCGATCAGTCCCACTGACGAAGCCCGACAAGTGCGCGGCAATGCCAACCGCTCTGCCACGGATTTCTGCGAACATACTCATCGGCGTTGCCTCGGCTGCTTCCGCGAGTGTGCGCGATCACATCTTCCTGCGCGGATGAAAGTCGCTCCTCGCGCCGCGAACGGACGCTTCGGCTCGCTCGCGAGCCGCTGCGACCTTCTCGCCGGCGACGCCAGCGGTGGCCTTCAGGAGGTCTTCCGCGTCTTTCACGACAGTTCTCAGATCATCAAAGACTGAATCAGTGGTTGCATGTGCCATGTGTCAGCGCCCCGGCTGAGCTGCTCGCAGGGGAAATAGCGCAATCAATTGCGCGATTGCGTTCGAGTATCGCGCAGGCCCGAGTCCGGGCCAGAGTGGAAAACTACACGAAGCGCAAACTTGACCAGTCGAGTCGGTGGCACCTCACACATCCCGTCCGGGTCACACCAATGCGTTGTGGGCATGTCGCCGAGCGACCGCGTCGGGTAGCGAGCCCCGTCATGCACTGACGACTTCGTCCGTGCGAAGCGCGTGCTCTGGTATCGATAGATTCAACGTGGCGTACGCGTCCGTCAGCAGCGCATATGCAGCGCTGGTCAAGCTCCAGGCACTGGCGTAGCTTCGTAGGGACTACCCTGAAACCCAATGGGTTTGCAGTGCGTAGAAAATCGCAAAAACTGACGAGGCAGAAGCCATTGGTGCCCACCCCATGCACCCCGTTTTGGATCAAGGCGGCGCACGATCTAGCCTGTGATCGAGTATTGCAACCCATTGAAGAAGAAATAAAAAAGTAGGCCGTATTGATCGTCTGCGCAGGGCTGTAGGCAAGGAACGCGACGCGTCGACATATTATTGACAGATGTCGCCCCTGCCCGCAGGATTTTTGGGACGTAGGTCTCAATTACCGTAGTATCGAACGTGACACGGTCACACTCCGTGTGGAATAAGTCATGTCAGGTCCGTACCATCAAACAAGCGTTATTAGCGGCTTACCGCCACTTGCTTGACGCCGCTGGTGCGGATTCTGCTGCGAAATGGGATCTCTATGTTGGAGTTCGCAGAGGTTACGCGCGAAGTGTCGTGAAACTGTGGCGGGACAGGACTACCACTTTACCCAAAAAGAAAATCTCGCTGTCGCGCATGGCAATCATGACGGGCCTGTCACGCAAGGAAGTGGCAAGGCTCGCGAAAGAGTGAGGGTCGGTCAGGCGGGTTCCGCTAAGAAGGCGAACTAAAATCGCGTCGGTCGCGTGCTGCAGGGGTGGTACACCGATAGCGAATTCACCGGACCGTATGGTGTCCCGCTCGATCTCAAGCTTCTCCGGCAAGATGCGCCTCGCAAAACAGAGTCTTTACGGGATGTCAGATGCGTCAAGGATACAGTGGCGACATGCCAGCTCAGAGCAAATGCCTCGAGCGAACTCCTGAGAGATTGGTGCAGCGACAGGCTTGAGAAGGATAGCGGTTTGATCCGCGAAGTTTGAACCGAGCATACTGCAAACCCGAAAAACTTGCCGCAGTAGAGTGTTCGGGCACGCTTTTGGTCTCACAGCAGCACGCGACTTCGCTGCGGAGCATGCGCTCGAGGTGGACGTACGGCTAAGAGGTGGGGCCGTGGGAGTGACTGCATTCGAGTCAGGATCGGGTGGTCAGCAGACGAGGGGCATGAGTGTGCAAGTGACTCTGCGCCGACTGCGACTTTGCTTGTGGCGTGGATGGAGGAGGCGGCACGCAGTTTCTGGATTGAGGTGGATGATTGGGTATCAAAGGGCGGCCACGTGACCGCGCGCAGGGGAAAGAAAAAGAGTAGACGCAGGCGTCGGGGCAATGTGTATCTGGTCATGCCGCAATGCGTGTCAGGAAGACGAAGCGCTTGAGAAGAAGCCTGGACGGGGAGTCCGGGATGTTGAAGATTTCGAAACTCTTAGCACGCCGGTAATCCGCCGACGTGCTTTCGTCTCGCGTAGCCGCTTTTTCGCCATGGCGGCGCCTTCGTGTGTGCATCCATTATCCGGTAAAGTAGTCACCAATCCCATCATGATAGGCGGTGATATGCATACGGCGCTCGATAGTTGGTGGTGACCTGAATTCGATCATCGGAAGGCAGGATTCTGGCTGCGATTGGCACTGTAGAGAGCATCAACCTGCGCAAGGTGATTGATCGTAGTTCTTGGTCAGGCCTTTGAAGTCGTAGAATTTCCAAAACTCTGAAACTTTCAGCATCGCGGGGCGCTCGGTCACGAAGAGGCAACGAAACCATTGAAGTTTGTGCATATTGGAGACTGCTGCGGGCCAATGGCGGTGCGAGGACCAAAATGCAGCCAGCTCGGGCCGGCAAGGTTGTTGCATCTAGCTGTTCAGAGCATACCGATGGCGCTGCACCGAGACGTATGTGAAGGGAGACATTGGTTTCGCCGCTAAACAGTGCTATCGGCCAGTTAGTCATCGGCTCCCTACGGTGGACCATATACGGTCCGTGTTAAGTACGGTCTGACGCCTCTTCCATTCGCTGTTGCGGGAGGGACCGTCGAGCTTCGCAGGCATCCGACTTCAAATTCAGGCGGTGCGTTGCTGGCTTTCCTCTGCGACGGTTCCTGGGCTCTCAGCAGCATCGCGGGGGGATGCCAATTCCATATAGTTGGCGGCAGCCACCGCCCAGCATCATTGGTGGCGATACGAATTCAATACACTTTATGCCGGTGGTGACACCAAAGAGCATCGTTGGCGGGGACACCAAGAGCATCGTTGGCAGTGACACCAAGAGCATCGCTTGCGCGGGGACACCAAGAGCATCGTTGGCGGTGACACCAAGAGCATCGTTGGCGGTGACACCAAGAGCATCGTTAGTGGTATTGACACCAGGCATCGCTGGTGGTGACACCAGGCATCGTTGGCGGTGACACCAAGAGCATCGTTGGCAGTGACACCAAGAGCATCGTTGGCAGTGACACCAAGGCATCGTTGGCGGTGACACCAAGAGCATCCGCTGGCGGTGACAATTCCAAGAGCATCGCGTTGGCGGTGACACCAAGAGCATCGTTGGCGAGTGACACCAGGCATCGTGGGCGAGTGACACCAAGAGCATCGTTGGCGGTGACACCAGAGCATCGTTGGTGGTGACACCAAGAGCACTCGCTGGCAGTGATCACGCTAAGGCATCGTTGGCGGGGGACACCAAGAGCATCGCTGGCAGTGACACCAAGAGCATCGTTGGCGGTGACACCAAAGAGCATCGTTGGTGGTGACACGAGGTCCATTATCGGTGGCGATGCACGCTGACAGCCGCGTACAGATGTCTGCCAGACGCGCTGGACCAGCGCGATCCCAGTCCGGCTTCCCGCCCCCTTTAGGCCGCTGGGGCTTTCTGCATCGTTTGCAGAGACTAGCCCGCGTTTTCCATACTTCCTGTTGTGACGTCGTCGCCAGGGTCCTTACTCAATCGATCGACAAATCTCCTATCAATTGATGCGAAATGCGCAGCGTGCACTCCCTTCGCGTGTAATGGTATTGGCCACCTCTGCTGACTCGTCCTAGTGGCCGCTGGTAACAAGAAAATGCGACTCAGAAAAATGATCGCAAAATCTCCGCGATCTTGGAAATCTTGGCATCGGTGCGGACGTGGATGATCGCTCCCGCTAGCTCGCATCCTGTCCGCGGTGGGCGTTTCACACGCCGAACTCACTGCGATTCGTGCAGCGTCATTGCGCGCCGGCTCGGCGTTCCGGCCGCAAAGAGAGTACTCAAGGTCGTCGCTCGCGACCCGCGCGGCATCCAGAACATCATCACTCGGTGGGTCACACAGCCTCGATATCAGGTGGATGCTGGGCGTCCCGCACTTCGAAGACTTCCGGAAGCGGGCGCCCTAGTTTTTTCTTCGCCCGGTTCGCGAGACTGAACCAACTCTGGTCGGCGGAGAGGTCCTGAGTGATTGGTCACGATCCACGATGGTGGCGGAGTCACGCGCTTTCGCAAGCAGCGTTCAGCTTCTTGAGCGCTTCATGTGCCCACTAGATCTGGCAAGGAGTTTGATCTTGGCTTCTCTCGGCGACCATGACTAGTGATTTTCTCTTGCGTGCTCAACGAACTTAATGTCCTCCATGGAACGCGTAGAGGCCAGTGGGCTCTTCCAGCGATTAGCCCATAGTGCTGGTGGACGTCCATCCAAAGCTGAGCCCGCGATTTCAACGCCTTCGCGCGCGAGCAAGCGGCTCTACCGTTGGACAGCGATCGACGATTGGCTAGCGTAGACGCCTAAATGCCTCAAACGTCAAAGCGACGCGAAAGCCAAACCAGTCTCAGCGGCATGGGCGGCATATGTAGTAGAGATGAAGCCAGTGCGCGATAGAGGCACGGTGACCGCCAGATCACGCGGCCGGGCCACCGAAGTCGCATGCCGGACGAATTCCCGAGATCCTTGCAGACTGGTATTTTTGCGCTTGGGCGTGGGAGCTGGTGAGTTTACGACACTGTGTAAGACTGCTTATGTGCGCATGCGGCCGCGGAGGCGAACCGACTAGCGAATGGTCGTCAAAATCCGGTCCCGTGTGGCCGTCGTAACAGGTCCTGACACGGCCTGAGGTGGAAGGCACGTCTGTTGGCACCAATGAAGCGTCACTATGACACAACGTGCGTGGCACCGAGCACCGAGTCGCGCGAGTTTTTGGACGGCTGGTATTCCGACGCCGCAGATTCGCGGAAGCGCGGTCAACCATTGGCCCTTCCGGCACAGGGGTCACGAGTCGCGTCATTCGAGGCGCTAGTGCGGGGAAATCGGCGCTGGCGATATCCCCGGTCAAAGCGGTTCTGCAAGTACTGTCGGACGCAAGTGCGCTCTTCAACAACCCAGACTGGGGCTGATTCGAGTGAAGCGCCGAACGATCGCTTGGAGACAATATCATCCCCGCGCCGTAGAGGAGATTGGCAAGAAAGCGGAGACGCTACCTGCGCGTGCTTCTGCACAATCCAGAGGCGATCCAGATGACGTGTGGCATGAGAACGCGGAGTCTCGCGAAAGCGAGTTAAGTAAGCCGCTCTCGTTCCATATCTTCGACACGCGTTTGCAGTTAGGGCGACGCGCTGCTGCGCATGATTTCAGATCCAACTAAATCGACCTCATCGTGATGCTCGAAATGAGAAACGCGCGGCGAGTGACTCTCGGGCAAATCTCTTCTTGCATCTGCTTCCGGACACTCCAACGCGCGGTCCGAACACCTAACCAGCAGTTAGCCACTGCCATGTTCCTCAAAGTGAGCAGAGCTCGATCTCGGAAGCGAGGCTGACGCCTTGTGATCTTTCCCACATTGGTCTGGGGCAGTTCGCTCCGCAAGCAAATATGGCGAGGCACCTTGTACCCGTGAGCGACGTGCGGCAATGCTCCATCGCAGGACCGCGGCAGTAAGGTTGGAGTCCCGCTTTTACGACTTGGTCGTTAGTGCCACGACTTCGCGCGCGCAGTCGGGCTTGCGCTACCGCGGTGCCGCTTCCAGCAACACCTGGGTGCAGAATTGACTGACCACGCTTTCCACTCTCGTTGGGTGTACTCAAGTTTTTGAAGCCTGGAGACAAGAATCATGTCCTTCTTGCGATCCTCGATGCACAACAAAGCCTTCTTTCGTCCAGTGCGGCCGACGCCCCCGTGCGCGGCCAGCCGTCAGGCAACATTACCTTCTGCCGTTTCGTCGGGTCGATTCCAGTAGCCACGTCGTCACCTGTGGCCCGCGGACTTTGCCAGGATTTTCGCCGACTGCGTTGATCAGGCCCGAGCCCACCGTCATCATCGCGTATCGACACCTCGCGGTGGAGAAATTGGCGGCCCGATCGAGCCGTTGATTCCTGAATCGAAAACGGATTGATGCAGGCCGCTGGAGATCTCGGTCAGGCCCCAGGCCAGCCTGCGTCAGTACGTGCCCGGTGACTTTCTTCCAGCGTTCTGCAACCGCCTTCTGCACCGCCATGCCGCCGCCGAGGGTCACTCCAGTGAGCTGAAGTCGACCTGGTCAAAACCCGACGTGTTCAGCAATGCGTTGAATAGTGTGTTCACGCCGCTGATATAAGTGAACCGGTGTTTTCAGCTCGACGGCGACGAACGCGGGAAAGTCGCGAGGGTTGGTAATCAAAGATATTCCGGCGCCAGTCTGCGTGAACACCAGGCAGTTCGCTGTCAGTGAAAAGATGTGATACAGCGGCAATGCGGTGATCACGACGTTATTGTCTTTGGGGCGTTCCGGTCGACAGCCAGGCGTGCGCCTGCAGAACATTGCGCGATCATGTTTCGGTGCGTGAGGATCGCGCCTTTCGAGATGCCGGTGGTGCCACCGGTGACTGGAGAGAGGCGATGTCCTCGATGATCGCAGCTTCAACCGGTGCGAGGATCAATCCACGCGCCTCACGCAATACGTCCTTCAGCTCTACAGCGCCTGGAATTGTGTACTTCGGCACCTGCTTGCGCACATGGCGCACCACAGAAATTGACCAGCGATTTCGGCGCGACTGAGCTAAGTCGCCCACGCCCGTGACAGTCACGTGCCTCACGATCGGTATCCGCAAGCACCTCTTGCGGTACGCCCGCGAAGTTTTCGAGTATCGGGATTGCGGTCGCGCCGGAGTCCTTGAGCTGATGCTGAAGTTCCCCGCCGTGCACGGGGATTGGTGTTCACAACCGTCAACCCAGCGCGAAACGCGCCGGCGATTGCGACCGGGTACCTGGAAGCGGATTGGGGCATCATCAGCGCGAGCCGGTCGCCCTTCCTGAGGCCGGCACGTTGCTGCAGCCAGGCACCGAATTAGGCGCTCAACCGGTCGAGGCTTCACAGTAGCTCAAGGCGGTGCCCATGTTGATGTACGCGGGCTGCGCGCGATACTTCCTCGAAGCTCCGCTCCGAAGAGCTCTCAGCGACCTGTATTCTTGCCGGATCGATTTCCGCAGGAACGCCGGGCGGATAACTATTCAGCCAGATCTTTTCCACGCCGCGCTCCGAAAGTTACGCAGATTGTTATGCGGCAATCCGCCAGGGAAGCGCCTTGCCAGTGGCTTATAGCGGTCGCGGGCCTCGAGCCGGCGGCAACCGCCTACGAACGCATCATCGAGCATCGGTCGCCAGGCCGGGCTGGCTCAACGATCGCCTCCAGGGAAGCTGGTGGCTGCGCGCTCGTGGCGTTTGGATGCAGTGCCGTCTTGCTGAATCGTGTCGGGATCGAGGGCAACACTTGTCGAGAAGGAAAGAGGCACAAAGTGGCAGATGGTACTGCGGTCCGCCAGTTCGCCATAGATCGCATGAAACCTTCCCGAGGCAGGTCGCGGCCGTAGCTGCAGGTGGAATGCGCATCCCCAGAAGCAGCACGTGAGCCGCCCCTTCTGGGCGGCGTCGATCTGCGACCAGATCTGGCCCCTAACCTCATCCCAGAGGGCAGACCACGTAACCCGTCGCGTTGGCGCCGTGAGTTCGAGAATCCCTGGACTCCCGGACGCTGAACACCGCGAGCGCGCGCGCGAGGCAGGCCCGCCTCATCAGTTGTCTCTCCACTCACACTGGCATTCACGACATGGCTATCGGCATGCCGCACCCTGGGTCGTCACCGCTTCTTCTGTAGCAGAGATACCCAGCCTTCCTCACGACGCGCGCGCATGCCGTACGCGGCGGCGCTGATACTCGTCGCCGAATACCAGGATATTCGGCGTTGGTGCGTGCGTAACTTGCGGCGAGGTTCAGCGCGGCAAGAATCGCAGCCCGAATCGCAAGCCCCGAAGCATGAGCGTGAATCCGTTCTCAGAGCCGAAGAAGTCGATGACAAGCAGGTTAGCGTGCCGCTTCTCCGGAAGGTCCACTGACCATCCGTGAGCAGCACTGCAATCTGAGCATAATCGCGGGCGAATCAGTCGCGGTCGTAGGCAGCATCTGGCGCCGGCAAGTCAGCACTGCTGGCACTGCTGGCCGGGCTCCGATGAGCCCAGTCGTGGCCGGATCCTGGCTGAACGGCGCTGAACTCACCCGTCTCGATGAAGATGCGGCGCGGCGGCGCTACGGGCGAAACATCGCCGTGGACTTCTGTGTTTCAGGCGTTTCATCTCTGTGCCGTCGCTCACAGCTCTCGAAAATGTGATGCTCCCCAATCTCAGAGCTCGCCGGACGCAAAGATGCCCGTAGTGCTGCTCTCGAGGTCTCTGGAGAAAGTGGGCCTCAGCACGCGCAAGGGCCACTACCCGAAACCAACTTTCCGGCGGGGGGCAGCGGCGCGTCGCCATCGCACGTGCGCGTTCGTTAACCCGATCCTGCGGTGCTGTTTACGGATAGGAGCCACCGGGAAACCTGGATACCGCGACCGGTGAGCGCGTCATCGACCTGCTCTTCGATCTCAACGCAGCGTCTGGCAGGACGACGTTGGTGCTCGTGACGGCACGACAAGTCGATCGCTGCACGCGCTAAGCCAGCGCGCGATTCACCTGGACGGCGGCCGCATCGTCTGACGCCGCATGAGCGCTCTCTCGCTTCTGCACCCTCGAACACCGGCGCGCGACTGGAGCAATACGTAACCGAATCAGCACATC
>ERZ1370068.7037-contig-5980_pt1 | contig 83987 bp, 108 predicted proteins | sample MGYA00561227_ERZ1370068 | MGnify/ENA primary metagenome ERZ1370068 (study PRJEB38410, sample SAMEA6850437) | metagenome | study: Metagenomic assessment of the ecological functions of the soil: analysis of the soil microbiota associated with the...
GTTACGTATTGCTCGGCCTTGGCGACGGCTGCAGGGAACCGTGCGTGATTCCCGAGCAGATCGCTCTCGCGTCTGTTCGCCATCAGCTCGCCGGACTCAACCTGATGCACATGAAGCGCGACGGGCGCGGGCTACAGTTCGCCCGTCGTGGCGATCAGCATCCCGTCGAGCGCCTGGCGGTACCGCTCTCGCTGGCGGGTTTCGCGCTGGTCTACGAAGCGCTGCCGGATGGTGGCGCGGTGCCGCAGTGCTCGCCGTCCAGTACGTCCTCAGCTTCCACCACGCGTCGATGCAGAATTACGGGCTGCGCCGCGCTCCCAGCGCCGGACCGGTCGCCTGCGTCGATACGCGCGCCTCGACCTCGCGGCGTGCCTCCTCCTGCCTCGGCGCCGCCCTGCGTTCTTACCGAGCGGGGGCGGTATGCGATCGCGTCGCGCGGAGCGCCGCTACCGTCGGTGCCGACGGCACTGGTGCAGACGATGGCCGTGGCGGGTGCGCTGGCGCTTGCGGCGTTCGCGGTGCGCGAGTGGCGGTCGCATCGCCGAGGCGAGCACGTCGATCCGATCGGGGTCGGCATCCTCTTCGGCACCAATCTGCTCTGGTCGGCTCTCCTCGTCGGCAACCCGCATCCGGTAATGCCCCTCTACGCACTCGCCTCCGGCCACTACGTCCAGCACATCTACGTCGTCTGGCCAGTCGCCGAGGCGCGCGTGAGCCACAGGCGGCCTCGTCGGCCGGCGCGGGGCGCGTGTGCCGCAGGCAGGCGCTGCGCTCGTCGCAGCGCGCATCACGTCGCGCTGTTGTTGTGGGCAATGGGTGGTGCGGTGAACCGGTGCCGCTCACGCTCGCGTCCGCACGGCCTGCGTACCGTAGCCACCTGACGATGCTCCGCCCGAGACGACCGCACTGGTGCGATCCCGGCGCGGGCGGCCGCCAGATGATCGGCGCCACCCCGGAGCACTACTGAGCTGGATCATCGGATCTCGGCGGATTCTGCAGCGTACACCGCGCGCTCGCGGTGGCGGACGCCCTGCGGTTGCGCTGCTGCATGCCGGTTTAACACCTGGTCGCGACTCGCAGACGGCGAAAGCGCGGCACACCTGGCGCGTGTCCGATATCGACCTCGCCGTCCGGCAACCGACGAGGCGCAACCCCCAGGAAAGAAATGAGTCGAGAGGAAGGCTCTGGTGACCACCGGGCAAGCGGGAGTGCCGGTGGGTAAACGCAGCGACGCCTGGGTATGCTCTGCGTGCTCGGCTACGTGTTGTCTGTCCTGGGCGGTGCGCTTCGACATGCCTCTCGGCCGTGCAGATCGCGTCGCTCGTCTACCCCCTCGACACCTCTCGTGGATGTATGCGTGCGGAGGCCCAAAGCCCGCGGTGTCGAAGCCACCTGCTGGCTCGTGACGCACAGGGCAACCGTCCATGCGGTCACGGCGTTGCTCAGTCGTTCGATCGCGACGCGAGCGGTCACGGACGCCCCGACTCGCGCCGTTCCGGAATCGCGCCCCATCCGTTATCTCTTCGGCGTGATCTCGCCAGACACATCGAAAAGTCATCCCGGCGCGGGCACGGGAGGACGTGGAGCTGATTCTGCGCACCTGGTCCATGCGCCCCGGCGCTCGCGGCGACGCTCGCATCGGATTGCGTGGTCTCCCCATTGCAGCCGCGGCTGACCCGTCAGAGGTGCGACATCCGATGCCCGGCTCGTGCTCACCGCCGTCGTCGCAGTCGACTTGCCGTCGTTCTACTTCTTCGAGCAGCCTCGAGCCGCCGCGGCTCTTTCGATCGGTTCCTTCAGCGGTGAGGTGCTGTCGCCCGTTCGTCTGGGGAACCGTGATTTCCTGATCGGGTCAGCGCGGTGCGTCTGACGCCGGGCCGGACGACTCTGGGAGGACTTGTCGCCCCTCGGCGCACTGGTACTTCTCAGTACGACCCACACGATGCTGCGGTTCGGCTCCTCTCTCGGCGGCACCTCTTCTTCGGCGGTGGCGCATGCTTTGACGGGCTGGCTGATCGGCCTCGGGGTCGCTCGTCGCCATCAGGGAGCACCTGCGCGGACGAGTCCTGGGCCTCGCATCGGATGCACGGCGCTCCCCTGGTGCCACGGTACTTCAATTCCGGCATCAGCAAGGTCGTCTACGGAGGCCTGACGTGGGACTCTCCGGACTTCCCGTCCAGTACGCCATCGTCGCCCAGAGCGGGATGGTGACGGGGACCCTCGCCAGCCCCTACCGATCGTGGGTGGTGGCGACACCCGTGGCAGCCAGCATCTTGTCCACCGCGACCGTCGCGTTCGAGCCGGCAGGGCCGCTCATGCTCGTCGGCAGGAGAGTGCGCCCCTGCGTCGCACTGGGCCTGCGTGGGCATGCACACGAACATCTATTTCCTGACGACCCACATCTTGTACTGGGAATCGATGGCAGCTCCTGCTGGTGCGGTCGCGCTTGTCGCCGGATCCGGCATCGCCAGAGAGCCCGGCGCGCACGACCGGATTTCTCGCCGCGATGACCGTCGCTACCGCCTCGCCGTCGCTGCGCTCGCCGTGCGCGCTCTGGCTCGCCATCGCCCATCAAGCCGCCCGCTTCGCGCGACGGGGCACGGATGCACCAAATCCGCCGGCGACGGCGCTCGTTCCGGACCGTTGCCGCGCTCCGGCAGGTCTGGACCTCTTCACCGTCGGCCGCGACCGTGGCGCGGGAATGGTCCATCGAATCGTTGGATCTGGCGGAGAACGGGCTGTTGCTGACACTCGCGGGTGAGCCGGGCCGCGCCCGTTTCGAGCTCACGTGTTCGTCTTCCCCGAGCAGCGTCCTTTCGACGTCGGCGACGCCCACGTCCTCTATTATCGGCAGGACATGGAGTTTCAGAAGCTGGAGGCGGCCGGGCGGGCGGTCCAGGGAAGCGCTGCGCAACGCCACGGAGGCCGTGACGTCTGCAGAGCACCTGGTGGTCCTGGCGGACCGCGGCCGAGACACTTCTCTCACGAGGTGACCGAGGCCGTCGTCAGAGTGTCTTCAGAAAGCGCAGCAGCGCGCGGCGCGCGCTGCTTCGTCGGGGGCGTTGTGGTACGCGGTGATCGAGCATCGCTTCGCTCCTCGCCGCCGTGGGCGGTGATCGCGTCGTCGAGCGTGGTCGCCCGACCGTCGTGCAGGTAGAGCGGCCGGAAGCGTAACCCCCAGAGGGGCGTCGTGCGGAATCTCGTCGCCTTTCGCCTCGTGGTCGGAGATGCCGTCCGCGAGCCCGTCGCCCATACGGTGGACGCAGAAGCTGCTGTAGACGCTCATCGCCGCATGGGCACGTCCGGCACGTGACAGCCGGCGCAGCCGAAGGGACTTGAAGGCCCCCTCACCCGTGGCGTCGGTGCCACTCCGGGGCGCGGGTGGAAGGCCCCGGATGAATGCCGCCAGGCTGCGTCGATGTACGCATGATCGGCTTCCGGGTCGGGGAAAGCGTCGTCGTCGGTCGCGCCATCGAGGACGCCCGTCACGCTCGCCTCGGAGAGGAGCGCGGCGTCGACGAAGTCCGGCATCGGTGCCGACGCAGAACGGCTTGACGCCGAAGCGCGCGATCCGGTCCTGCGGCAGCGAGCCCCTGCCGCTTGGCGAGGTCGACGTGACCGCCGCTCGCGGCGCACGCGGCACGAATGGTGTCGTCCTGGCATCTGCTCGATCAACGCGAATCCGAAGAGTGGCGGTGGGAGGCGGCGGCTCGCGTTGGCGGGAGCCTTCGTGGACCGTCCATCCGGGCAGTGCGTGTCGACGATACGCCTCGACGTCCCCCTCCCGGGACCGACGTGATCGCCGCGTGCTCGGCACTGCCGCTGCCGCCGATTGTCGGGACGAAGTGGCAAAGTCGCCGCAGGGGCCTCATCGTTGAACAGCGGGCCCACCCCGGGCATCTTCGCGACGAATCGTCCTTTCCCTGGTTGAACGTGCGACGAGCTCGGCGGGGCCTTCAGGTCGGCGCGCGGTTGTCCGGAGCCCCGGCCGTGTCCGTCTCTGCCTGCCCTGGCCGACCATCCGCCGTACAGGCAGATCGCGAGTGGGATGACGGCGACCACATATCGCACCGATCGCGATGACCGGGGCGAGGTTGCCGCGCATCACGATGCGGCAGGCAAAGGACTGAGACGGGGGCCCGTGCAGAGGGTGCGCCGCCAGGCATGGGACGGTGAGACCCGCCAGCCACGGCGGAGCTTGTGGCGCAACGCGCCACGGGTGGCGGCAAAGGTCGTGGCACAGATGTGACGCATCGTAGTGCTCGCGTCGCCGGCTTCCACGAATCGCCAGCGCCAGCGTCCCGAGCTGCCGCATCAGACCGACGCCGCGCAGATGGCGGTAGCGCCGCTCTCGAGCAGCCACTCGGATCGCTCCGCGCGGCAGCGAGCGGCAGGAGGTCGAACACGCCCGGACAGATGCCGCAGCTCGTCGTGATCGCGGTAGCTCCTTGTTGCCGCCGAACATGTAGCCGGGGCCGACGTCGCCATCGAGGATGCGGTCGATGTCGGCGTCGTCGAGAATGCCGCGCTCGCGCGCGTGGTCGAGCGCGGTCGTGCCGGGGAAGTAGGTCATCCAGTGGGTGACGATCCGCTTCGGCTGCACCTCGGCGTAGAAGCGCAGCGCGTCGAGCTGGTCGGCGGCGCCCTCGCCGGGCAGGCCGATGATGTGGTCGACCGAGTAGGGCACGCCGAACTCGGCGAGGAGCTGCAGCGTCTGCATCGACCTTCTCGCGGTCGCCCTTGCGATCGACCGCGGCCAGCGTGTCGGAGTTCACGCTCTGCACGCCGACGCGCACCATGATGCAGCCGGCCTCGGCGAGCCAGCGCGCCATGTCGCGGCGTCATCGTCTGCGGGTGCGTGTAGCACTCGAACGGAATGCCGATCTCGCGCCGGTACGCCGGCGGCGAACTCGGCCATCCACTTCGGATCGAGCGTGAAGATCGCGTCCCAGAAGAAGACCTTGCGCACCCGGCCGCGCGCCTTCCAGTACGCCAGCTCGGCGATGAGGTGCTCGACCGAGCGGCGCCGCACCGGCTTCTCGCCCGGATACTGGCGCGGGGAAGGTGCTGTACTCGCAGAAGCTGCAGCGGAACGGACAGCCGCGCCGCGACACGACGTAGAACTCGTGCTCGAAGGCCGGCACCGCGTCGTAGAAGCCGTGCTTGTCGGCCCACGGCAAGCGCGTCGAGATCCTGCGAGCAGCGGCCGCACCGGATTGCGGATCGGCCCGCCGTCGCCCTTGAAGCGTGCAGTTGGCGACGTCGGTGCGCGCCGAAGCGTCCGCTCTCGGCGCACTCGATCAGGTCGACCAGCGCGCCCTCGCCCTCGCCTTCGACGACGGCGTCGATCGACCACTCGCGGATCGGCGCGCTCCGGCGCCGCCGACGACGTGCGGCCCGCCGAAGACGATCGGCACGTCGCAGCGACGCTTCACCGCGCGCGCGACCTCGACCGACCAGCGATGCGTGACGCTGTACGACGTGAACGCGACGACGTCGGGCCGGGTGGCGACGATGCGCTCGGCCGTCTCCTCCGGCTGCGGATCGAGCAGGCGCGCGAGCAGCGCGAGAATCGGTCCCGGTGCCCGACGAGAACGGCCGCGCCTCGTACACCAGCGTCGGCTCGTGGCCCGGCCTGCCGCACCCAGGCCGACAGCGCCTCGATCCCGAGATGCTCGAGGCCGCAGGTGACGAAGGTGACGCGCATCTACGCCGCCTCGACCTGGGCCCGCGCGCCGTCGACAGCCGGCGCACGAGATTGCCGAACGACATCTCCATGCGCGACTCGTAGCGGCGCGTCGGCGATGTTGTAGAGCGAGCGCAGCGGGCGCGCCGGATGGGTGAGGTAGCTCGCGCCGTAGAACAGCAGCAAGCCCGCCAGCCGGTAGCGCTGCAGCTGCGTCGGAGTCGAGACGCGTCGGCGTACGAGACCGCGCCGGAGACGTCGGAGTACGAGAGCAGCGACGCGTAGTAGTCGTCGTCGAGCCGCGTGAAGCGCCCGGCGGCGCGCAAGCCGCTCGAACAGCTCGGAGCCGGGGTACGGCGAGAACGTCCACACCGAGGCGTCGTGCACGCCGATGCGCGCCATGCGCAGGACGAAGCGCAGCGTCTCGCGCAGATCCGTCTGTCGCTCGTCGGGAAAGCCGATCGAGGATGTTCGCCTTCACGTTCAGCCCCGACCCGCACGGCCGTGCGCATCGAGCTGCTCGAGCCGGTCGAGCTTCACCTTCTTCTTGATCGAGCGTCGAGCGTGCGCTCCGACCCGCTCTCCGGCGCATAGGTGACGTTCCGACAGCCGGAGCGGTACATCGCGCGCAGCACCGGCTCGTCGAGCGCCTCGGATCGCGTGCCGCTCGGCAGCTGCCACGTGATGCGACAGGCTCGCGCGCCTCGAGCATCCGACAGAACTCGAGGATCCAATCGCGCTTCGACGATCGCGGTGAGGTCGTAGAAGTCGAAGTTCACGGCACCGGTAGCGCCGAACGTAGTCCTCGATCTCGTCGACGACCAGCGCCGGCGCGCGCGCCGTGTAGCGCGTCGTCCACATACTGCGGGCTCGAGCAGAACGTGCAGCGGTACGGGCAGCCGCGCGTGGCCAGCAGCGGCATGCGTGCGGCCGCGGTCGACGCCGAAGCTGAAGCCGCCGTCGAGGTAGCGCTCGATTGGGGTCAGATCCCAGCGCGGCGGCGGGATGTCGTCGACGTCGCGGATGCGGGCACGCGGCGCCGTGCGGCACGGCCCATCGGGCGTCGCGAGACGATCCCGCGACGTCGCGCAGGGAGCGATTGCGATCCGAGCGACGCAATCGCGCCGAGCCATCGCGATCGCGCCCGATCGAGGCGCGCTAACGCGTCCACCAGCTCGACGACGGTCTCCTCACCTTCGCCGATGCGCGCAGGCGAGCAGCGCCGGTGCCTCCGCGAGGCACAGCTCGGGCACGGCGGTTGCGTGCTCGCCGCCGAGCACGATCGGCACCGTGGCATGACGCGTCGCGATCGCGGCGATGCAGCTGCCGGACCACCGGCCACTCGTGGGAGAACAGACACGAGATGCCGACGAGCTCGGTGTCCGGTCGAATGCGGTCGACGATCTCGGGAACCGAGAGCCCGTTGATCAGGATGTCGGGCCGATAGCCGGGATGCATCGCCTCGATGCGCCTCGCCGACCGCGTCGATCACCTGCACGTCGTGGCCCGGCCGCCGTCAGACTCCCGGCCAGATAGGCGACGGAGAGCGGCGGCGTCCGGTTGAGCGTCAGGGCGAAGCGGCCGACGACGCTCGGCGTTCTGATCAATGTGACGATGGCCATGGGCGAGGTGGATGGGGTATACCGCGCGGCTATAACATGGCCTGTTCGTCGAAGTCACGCTCAAATCTGGCAGAGCTCCGCATGCGCGTAGATCGTCACCGGCGGAGCCGGATTCATCGGCTCGAATCTCGTGCGCGCGCTGGTGCGGCGCGATGCCACACGTGACCGTCGTCGACAACCTGGCCACCACCTGGTCGCTCCGGCTGATCGAGGACGTCGCTCGACCGGGTCGAGTTCGTCCACGGCGACATTCGGCCTCGCCGAGGACCTCGAGCGGGTCGGGCCGGGCCCGTTCGACCGCGTCTACCACCTGGCGGCCTCCTTCGCGAACGAGCTGTCGATGGAGTCACCCGACGATCGACATGCGCTGCGAACATCGAGGGCACGGTCAACGTGCTCGCCATGGCGCGCCGGCTCGGCTGCGGTCTCTTCGTCTACACCGGATCGTCGTCGTCGTACGGGGACGTCGAGCCGCCGTTCCACGAGGACGGCCCCACTCGCCCGTACACGCCGTACGCGATCAGCAAGCAGGTCGGCGAAACGTACGTGCGCTCGTCGGGGATCTCGCACGCGATCTTCCGACTGTTCAACGTGTACGGCCCGGGCGATCCGCCGGGCCGCTACCGCAATGCCGTGCCGAACATGATGGCGGCGATCGATGACCGCCGGCGGACGCATCCGGATCTTCGGCCGACACCGCGACCCGCGATTTCACCTACGTCGACGACGCGGTGCGGGTGCTGCTCGACGCCGGCCGCGCCACCGGCCAGATGGTGAACGTCGGCAGCGGCGGGAAGACACCCGTCGTCGAGCTCGCGCGTCACATCCTGCGCGCTGTTCGATCTTCCCGAGAGCCGCCTGAGCTTCGAGGAGCCGCGCCCCTGGGACCGGGTGGTGCGGCGCTGCGCCTCAGTCGAACGGTTGCGCACGCTCTTCGATTTCGTACCGTCGACGCCGCTCGCCGACGGGCTGCGACAGGCCGCACTGTGGCTGCACGCGACCGGCTATCGTCCGGACGGGCATCGGCGTGAAGCTGCCCGAGCGGATCCTCTTCGTCGGCGCACACTGCGACGACATCGAGCTGTATCGCCGGCGGGCTGCTCGCCCGGGCATGCTTCGCGGGCTCGCGTGTCGGCGTGCTGCGTCTTCAGCGATCACCGCGGCGTGGTCGACGAGACGACCGCGCAACAGGCCCGCCGCGAGTTCGCCGACAACATCGCCTGGCTGCGCGCCGAGTCGGGCAACGACGTGCGCGACCATTCGGGCGAGATGCTGCCCGCGTGCCGCGGCGCGTTCGAGGCGGAGCGGGCGCGCTCTACGCGGCGCTGGAGACGCTGCGCGACGAGTACGACCTGGTCGGTCACCCACGCGGCGACGGACACGAATCAGGATCACCGCCAGGTTGCGGAAGAGGCGAGCGCGCGTGCTTCAAGGCGCACGCCGACGCTGCTCGGCGGGCGAGTTTCCCAACAACGACGTCGGCGGCTTCGCGCCGCACGTGTACGTCGCGCTGTCCGCCCGGGAGCTCGAGGCAAAAGGGCGCATGGTGGAGAACTACCGGTCGCAGGATTTCGGCGGCCGCCCGTACGTCGACGCCGACGTGGTGCGGGCGCTCGCGCGGGTGCGCGGCTCGCAGATCCGCGAAGTCGGCGGCGGAGGCGTTCGCGGTCGCCGACGCGCGTCGTGGTGCGGAGCCTGCGATGAACGACGTCGGGCGACGGACCGCCACCGACCGCCCACAGGTCACCGTGCTCGTGGCGGCATACAACGAGGCTCCGGTGATCGGCGACGTGGTGCGCAAGGCCCTCGAGGCGGTGCCGTCGGGTGAAGTCCTGGTCGTCGATGACGGCTCGACCGACGGGACCGACCGGACCGCCACCGAGGCCGGGGCGCGCGTGGTGCGCCTGCCGGCGAACGAGCGGCAAGGGATGTGCCGTGCGCCGCGGGCTGCCGGAGGCGCAGGGCGACGTGATCGTGCTGATCGACGGCGACGGTCAGGACGATCCGTCCGAGATCCCGCGCTGCTGGAGGCGCTGCGGCCCGGACGTCGATCTGGTGGTCGGCTCGCGTTTCATCGGCCGTTTCGAGGCCGGCGCCATCACGCCGGTGAACCATTGGGGCAACCGGTTCCTGACCAGCGCGATCAACGCTGCTGTTCTCGGCTCAGCCTCACCGACACGCAGGCGGGGTTCAAGGCCGTGCGCGCGCGACGCGCTCGCAGCGCGTGAGCTTGAGCGCGCACCGCTTCGACATCGAGGTGGACCTGCTGCTCGGCGTCCTGCGGCGCCGGCGGGCGCGTCGTCGAAGTACCCGTGCGGCGCGCCGCGCGCCCGCACGGCAAGAGCCGCCTGAACAGCATTCGCGACGGCACGCGGATCTTTCGTCGCATCATCGCGCGCCGGTTCGGCCGGGCGTAGAGGTGGAGGCCATCGCGACCGCGCGGCCGCCCGATGGCGCCGCGGCGGGTGCGCAGACGGAACCACCACGATGATCCGAGCGGCGGCGCGGCGTGTCGGCCGAACTCGCGGGCTTCGCGATTCTGCTCTTCGTCACGCGGTTCGTGATGCGCAGCCACCTGATTCCGCTCATGGATCAGGAGTGCCACATCGGGGGTATCGCGATCGACGTGCTCGCGCATCGGCGTCCGCTTCCCGCTTCTCGCCTACGCGCCGAACGAGTACGACAACGGATCGTTCTTCAGCGGACTATTGGCCGCCGCCTCGTTCGCGCTGCTCGGCCGCAGCGTGCTCGCTCTCAAGCTCGTGACCCATCTCATCTCCGCCGCCGGCGCTGTCGCCGCGCTCTGGCTCCTCCGCGGGTGCCTCGACGAGCTCGGCATCACCAGCCGACGCGCGCGGTGGGCGGCGACGGCTGCCCTGGTCGTCGGGATCGCCTCGCGCCGCGGGTCGTGACGCTGTGCTCGCTGTATGCGGTCGGCAACCATGCAGAGGGAAGCGCGATCGACGTCCTCCCTACTCGCCTTTTACTCGCGACTCGTGCGCGCTCGGTCGCCCTGCGCGCACGGCGGCGTTCTGGGCGCTGGTCGGCTTCGCGCTGTACCTCAACAAGGGAACGCTGCTGGTCGTCCCGGTGCTCGGCCTTCGCCGAAATCGCGCGCTCGTGGCACGCGCGCCCGCGCCTGCTCGCCGCACTCGGCGGTTTCCTGCTGGGTGTGCTGCCCGAGCTCCTGGTCATCGCGCAGCGGAACCATGCCGGTTGGTCGGCCATGACCTCGAAACCAAAGCTGTATCGGGTTTCCGCATCGCCTTCCTCGACGACCTCGCGACACTCGGCGAGCATCGCATCGAGATGCTCGCCGTTTGGGCCCGCGAGCCTCATCGGCGGCAGTGCATTGCTCGCTCGCCTGATTGGACGGAGCCCCTGGCGCCCGCCAACGCGCAGCGGATCGACGTCGCCGTCGACGCTGCCCCGCCCCGGTCACCCTGGCGATGGTGCTGGGTTTCACCTGGCTGCACCTCGCGGCGCTCACCGTCATGGCGCAGGGCGGCCCCGATGCCTATGCGATTTACGGCTACCCGACCCTCGTCGTCCTCTACGCCCTACTCGTTGGATGGACCTGCGCCCGCGTGGAGGCGCATTGGGGAGAGCGGGGAGCAGTACTCGCTGCCGTCGCGGCAACGGCGTTGAGCGTTCTCCTGTACCGTCCCGACGCGCTGGCGTGGAGGCCGGCGACGGTCTCCCGCGCTGTGGCGCAATACCGGAGGCAGCCGCGTGCTCGTGGCGGCTTGCCGAAGGGATTCGAGCGCGAGCACCAGTACGGGCTGGCACCAGCCGGCACGACACGCGAGCAGCACGCGATCGAGCGGTGTCGGTCGCTCTCCGACCAGGATCAGGTCCTCGACTGCATCGGCGGCGCATCGCGCGCGAGCTCCACTGGCGCCACAACGGTAGGGTGAATGGTGAACCGCCGGCCGGCCTGGAGCGCAGCCGAACGGCACGCCTATGCGTACCACTGGGGGACGCACCGAATGGGAAGTTTCGAGGGATGCGACGACTTCGACAGCCCGGAGCTCGAGGCTGACTGCGTCGCCGTGCCGTTCAGCTGGAGTGCCTCGTGTTCGCCGATGTGATGACGCGGTTGGCTTTCGGTCGCAGCATCGCGCAGCCGCGATGTCACCTTCCCTCGCCACCGATGAACTGGCTACTGGGCGAGCATGCGCCGCGATCTCCTCGCGCGCCCAGCGGGACAGAAGCCGGATCTGCCGCCACCATCAGGGGACACCAACCTGCAAGCCTGCGAGCACGTACTCAGCGCCTGCTACCCCGCCGTCGACGGCACGCGAGCCCGTCGTTCCATGAGGTCTAGGATTTCGGTGAAGAGATGAGCCGCGCGATCGTGAACGAGTCCGTGTCGACGAGGTGCTCCAGCCGGCGCAGCCCAGACCCGGTCCGGAAGTGTCAACGGCAGCCGTGGATCGCGCCTCAGGACGAATATCGAACGGGGTGCGATCGTATCCGGCGAGATGGCGTCCGCCATCACACTGTCGCCGTAACACTTCGTGGCCGCCAGGCGCATGATCGCGTCCTGCTGCCCATTGGCGGGATTCGTCAACTCGTCCAGTTCCCAGACGATGTCCGGTCCGACGATGAACTTGGGATCGCTCTCGGCAACTCCGGCCGTGTTGATGCCGAACGGCATCACTTGCGAGTTGGTGTAGATCGTCGCGCCGCGGATTTCGTCGGGGTGCGCGCGAAGCCACGCCAACGCCGGCTGGAAATAGACCGGGGTCGTCAATTCTCCGAGCGGCAGCAGGAGGCCGAGACCCGCGGCGAGCGCCGCCGCGCCCGCGAAATGCCCGGCGCGCGTCGCACCCACAACGCAGCACAGGCATACGCCACGAGTATCGGCACCGCGACGGCTGCGGGTATGGTTCTGGGACGCGGTCCAGATGGCGACGAGGGCGGCGCTGATGAGCATGAGGCGCCGCGAGGAGCCCGCACCGTCGAGCCAGGTCTCGACTGCGCGCGCGGCAGCAGTGCGATCGCGGGCAGTGTCTGCATGGAATGGCGCGCCATCGGTTCGATGGCCATCCTGAGGAAGGGAAGGAAGGAGAAGAGGACCGCGAACGTCAACGCGAATATCGCCAACGTGCGCTCGACGGGAAAGAGCCGTTTCACATCGACCGTCAACGCGAAGCCGACTGCGGGCGTGACGAAACAATTGGATGAAGAGCAAGTACTGCAGACCGATGTGCCTGCCCGCGCTGATCGGATTATCCGGCATGGGGCCGAGGGTCGTCGGCGGGAAGTGCAGCAACCAGAGCGCGTCGCGGTGATACACGCTGCCCGCGAGCCAGTACGCCACGGGAAACGCGAGCGTTCCAAGGACGAGACGACGGCTCCGAGCGACGAAGAGCGCGGTACAGCCCGAACGTCACGGAGAACACGCCGACCTCGTGCCGTACCCATGGCAAGCAGCCGAGGACCACTCCGGCTGCCCACTCCGAGCGGCGGGCGAGCAAGAGGTACAAGAAGAGGCTGATTCCCAAGACACCGTCCACGTTGGAGAGCCCGCCCGCTGCGCCGTAGAGAAAGGCCGGCGAGACGAGCAGGATGAACGCCGCGAGGTTCGGGAGCCGCATGCCGAGAGCGCGGGCGCTTGCGGCGATCATCGGGCCCGGCGAGCGCGGCCAGCAGCACATGCGCGCCAAGCATGATCTCGGGACCAGCGAGGGACGGAACCGCATACAGAAACGACGTGATGGGCCGCGCCTTCTGGAAAAACAGCATCGGCAACGGCGCCAGCGCGGACCACCGCGCGAACACCGTGGTCAGCAGCCCCTCGTCGTTCACGACCGTCCGACTGGCTATCAACCAGATACCGGCGACGGCGAGACAGTGCCGCGAAGCGCGACTGAGACGGTGCGACTCTCCGCGAGCGTGTCACGATCGAATCGCGATCGATGGAGGGACCGTACGCGCGGAGTCATGAGCGAATCGCGCTGGGTGCCCACCGTATTCTGCAGGCGTGGCGCGTGGCAAGAGGCGGTACTCTAGGGTCTCACGCGATGCCGACACGCCATGATCGCGCTGCCGAAAGACGTAGACTGCAAGACTCGCGCACGGTGTTATAGCACCCGCGACCCACCGCCAGAGCAGTGCGACAGAGGGCCTGATGCCGCTACCCGTTCGACGACAGTATCTTCCGAGTTGCGCGACGCGCCATCAGCGACGGCCGACTGGGCTGGGTGCTGCGTCATGGCCTCAAGACGCTGTTGGTACCGGTCTCGGATCGCCTCGGGCGGCCGTTGACCGGCCCGGTGATGTCCAACCTCATCGTCACCTATCGCTGCAACAACACCTGCTTCATGTGTGACCTGCCGATCCCGAAGTTCTACAAGAAGCGCGGCGCGCAAGAGTTCGGGACGGAGCAGCTCAAGAGCGTCATCGACGACCTCGCCGCCATCGGCACGACGGGAATAAATTTCTCCGGTGGCGAGCCGACCCTTCGGGCAGACTGCTTCGAGCTGATCACGCATGCCAAGCGGCGAGGGTTGGTGGTCAATCTCAGCACCAATGCCTTCACCCTCATCCAGCCCGAGCGGATGGAGGCGTTGGTCGCGACGGGCGTCGACTCACTCAATGTCTCTCTCGACGGGGCCTGCGCGGAGACGAACGACGCGCTTCGCGGCGTTCCCGGATGCTTCGCCCACGTCGAACGAGCCACCGAGCTGCTCATGGCGGCGCGCCGGAACAGGCGCCCATCCCTGACCTACGTCTTCGTGGTCGGTCCGAAGAACCATCGAGGAGATCCCATCGTTCTTGGAAGTGGCGCGAGCGCGTGGTGTCGATGCGGTCGGCTTCATGCCGCTCATCGGCGCATACCATGATCACGTTGCGCCCGTTGCGGAGCAGGTGGCCGCGATGAGCGAGAGCGTGCAGCAACTCAGGCGAGCGAAGCAGACCGTCTATGGCGACTTCATCGACAACTCCGATTGGCTACCTGTCGCTGTTCGAACGCGCCTGGCGCGGCGAGCCTTCGCCGCTCAAGTGTTACGCGACGTACAACCATCTGCTCGTCGACTGCTACGGGAATTTCTACCCATGCGCGCTGTGGTTCACCACCGCGGAAGAGCAGCGCAAACATCCGGGACATCTCCATACCCGACTACTGGCGCACGGATCGGGAAACGCGGCGGCAACTCGCCGGGTGCCGCGATTGCTACTGGAACTGCCATTCCGAAATGAACCTCCCGCTATCCAACGAGCTCCGTCGTGATGGTTCCCGAGCGATGAGGCCGACGGCTGCGATGCTCGGCGGCGCGCTGCGCACCCTTCCTCGCCAGGGCGCTCCAGATGGGCCAATTGGCCGTCAACTCCCTCGGCTGGACGAACGATGTCCCCGTGGGTGGACCGCTGTACATGCAGATCAGTATCAGCGACCCGTGCACAGCCATCGCTGCGTGATGTGCGCGCTACACCCGCCGTCGGAGTCGGACGATGCTGGGGATTGGGACAGTTCGGGGGTGCCTCGCCAGCTCTAGTTGTCGCTCGTCGAGTTCAAGGGCCTCATCGAGGAACTGCGGGCACTCGGAACGCGGCAGATCGACCTCGTGGGTCGTGGAGAGCCTCTCCTGCCACCCCCACGCCGCGGGACATGGTCGCACATGCAAAGGACCGCGGTTTCACGGTCACGATGACCACGAACGGTTCACGCCTCGGCGGTACGCCCTCGCCCGCAAGCTCATCGACTCCGCACCTCGATCGCATCCGCATCAGCCTGAATGCGGGTACCGCGGAGACCTACCCGCAGGATTCACGTGAATCAGACCCCCGATGCGTTTCGAGCCATCCGCGAAAACGTCCGTACCCTGTGTCGACTTCGCACCGAGCTGGATGGTGGACCGTACGTGACGCTCGCGTTCGTCGTGGGGTCGATCAACTTCGCCGAGCTCGTCGAGATGGTGGAACTCGCCCACGACGTCGGCGCCGACGCGGCACACTTTCAGCACAGCTTTCACATGGACGGCACGTCGGACCTCGCGCTCTCAGACGCGCAGTATGAGCGCCTGATTCACGAGCTCACATCCCGACAGCGCTGGCCCGGGCCGAGGTGCTCGGAGTCGAAACGGATCTCGCCGCGCTGCGGTCGGCGCCGGCGACCTACCGTTTCCAAAGCGCCAACGGGGCGATGCCGCCGTGTTACATCGGCCACTTCTTCGCCGTGGTCCTCGGTAACGGCAGCGTGATGGCCTGCTGCCAGACGCAGAAGTCCGTCGGATCGATCCGCGACGGAGGATTCACCCGAGTCTGGCGTGGTGACGCATACCGAAGGTTCCGTCGAGCCGCACGCCGCCTTCCCTGAGCGCAGCCCCGAGCTCCGATACGTATGAGTGCGACCGGTGCTTTTTCCGCACTCACAACGTCACGCTGCACAATACGCTTCACCCCTTCTCGCGCATCCCACCTGCGAAGGGCGAGCGCTCGATACCGATCACAGACTTCATCTCGCTCTCCCGGCTCCGCAAGGGACGGCGACAGTCGCCAACGGAGTAGTGCATGACACCCCTTCTCGCCATGAAACAAGTTCCCCTCAAAGACAGGGCGCAGTTCGAGCTCTTCTTCGTCCTCGAGCACTACCTCCGCAAGAACGAGCGGATCGCCCGCCAGAAGAGAAGGCGCGCCTCCGGATCGCGGACCACGTTACCAAGCAGGGAAAGGCAAAGCCATCCAGGTCGAGCGCCTCACCGAGAAGATCTCCCCAGAGGACTTCTTCCGCCGCTACCTGTCAAGGCGGCGTCCCGGTCATCCTCGACAAAGCAGCCGCCGACTGGACGTGCGTACGCAGAATGGTCGTTCGACGCCTTCAAACAGCGCTTCGGCCCTGAGAACGATCAAGCTCGTCCAGAAAGTAGGGCTGTCGGACGACGACTTCATCGACGAACGAGAGTTCTCCGAGGAGATCGAGTTCGGCGCGTTCCTCGATCAGGTATTGAGTGGCGGACGAGAAGTACATGCGCTTTTCTCCGCTGCTCGAGAAGTTCCCGGAGCTGGCGAAGGATTTCGACAAGAAGTTCTTGCGGAAATGTCCGGGAACAGCTGGGGGATCGCTTACGAGCTCTTACATCGGTGGAAAGGCACCATCACACCGCTGCACAATGCCATGACGCCGTTCTTCTTCGTGAACGTGTGCGGCATCAAGCATTGGACGCTCATCCCGTGCCGAGTATCTGGCGATCATGAATCCGCCCGCCGACGGGGCCAACTACAATCACTCGGACGTGGACCTCAATTTGTCGAACGTAGACCGGTTTCCGGGACTCGACTGCATCGACCGGATGGAGGCCGTGCTCGGGCCGTCGGATGTTTTGTTCAATCCGCGTGGATGTGGCACTGCGTTCAGAACGAAGCGCCGACGATCGGCGTGCGCTGCGGAGTTCATCAACATCCGCACGATGATATCGGAGTCGCCGACGTTGGCCTTCATTCGCGTATTCGCCGCCCGCAACCCATCGCTGCCGGAGGCGCTGCACTACGCGATGCTCAAGAAGAATCTTGCTCAACGAGAGAAACGGTTGAATACAGCGAGCATCTTCAGGACCTGACCTTCAGTGCCGGGCGCCGGTGCGAGGCCGAGCCACCGCCGCGATCTCGTCCATGACCACGGCTCGGCGTTTCCCGGCACGCGCCGCGACGAATTCCACGACGTCGAGTCCCGCCGGCAGGACGCCGCGGTGCTCGCAGAAGATCAGCTGAAATAGATCCAGCCAGATCGCCTGTACCTTGTGGAAGAGAAAACGCCGGTATGGATGCTCCGTGAAGCACCGCTCCGGAAGGACGCGGTCGCACACACGGTGGAAGCGCCCGTCGCTGGCATCGTCGCGCGTCGGGAAAACCGCGCTTCTCGCGCAACACTGCGTCCACCAGGCTCGGCTCCGCCGTGGACTTCCAGCGGCGTAGATACACCCGGCGTAGGATGTACGTTGCTCGAGCCGAGCTCCCGATTCACTCGCCAACCGCTCGGCAACGCGCGCACGTACGCCGGCACGGCGTCCGCCAGAAACGGCACGCGGACCTCGACGCTCGATGCCATGCTCAGCTTGTCGAGCGGCTGCAGATGGCGATCCGCCAACTGCCCGCCGAGCATGTGTTCGTACATCCAGGCGTCCGCGTCGAGGTCGGGCGTCGACACGAGCAGGTTCGCGAGCGGCGGCGCCGTGCTCGGTGAGCGGCAAGCGACCGTGGCGCCTGGCCGATCCGCTCGATGTAGTGGTGGGCCCGCCAGTGCTCCGGATATCCGCCGAAGACCTCATCCGGCGCCCTCGCCGTTCAGCGCGACGCGAAAGTCACGGCCGATCGCCTGGAAGAGGAGGTATTGCGGTACGCTGTCGGTGAAACTCTCGCTGGCGAGGATCGTCGCCGGGATCGCGGCGAGGTACTCTTCGAAGCTGAACAGGACAGCGCGATGCTCGAATCCCAAAAGACTCGCCATGCGGCGCGCCCGCTCGACGTCGACATGCTCCGCGTCGTCACCCGCGACGTAGCTCAGCCACGCCCGGCCCCGCCTGTTGCCTGAGCACCAGCGCCAACAGGTCGAGTCCAACCCGCCCGAGAGCGTCAAGCACAACGGCACGTCGCCCATGCGATGCGAGCGCAGCGCCGCCTCGAGCAGCGTCTCCAGTTCCTGCTCTGCGGCTTCGATGGTCTCGGGCGACCCGGCCGCCGGTGGCGGCGCGATCCGGTGCGCGCGGATGTGCAGATCCTCCCCGAGAGCCCGATCTCGAGACAGCATCCCGGCTCCAGACTAGAGATCCCTCGAACAGCGTCGCGCGTGTGTCCGCCACGTACTCGAAAACGTGCAGATCGCCGAGCGCCGCCTCATTGAGGCGCGCCGGCACCTCAGGACACCGCAGTAGCGCTTTGATCTCCGACGCGAACACCAAACGGCGACCGCCGTCCGACGGACAGTAATGCAACGGCTTGATGCCGAGCGGGTCGCGGGCGAGCATCGCCCGTTGGCCGTCGACGATCGCGAACGCGTACATCCCGCGCAGGTGCTCGACGCAGCGCCAGCCGTACTCCTCGTAGGCCCGCAGCACCACCTCGGAATCGCTCGCGGTGTCGAAGCGGTGTCCGCGCGCGCCGAGAATCGACCGGAGCTCGCGGTAGTTGTAGATCTCGCCATTGAATACCAAAGCCGCACCGCTGCGCGAGCTGACCAACGGTTGATCGCCGGCGGTGAGGTCGACGATCCGCAGGCGGGCGGCGCCGAGGTGCGCATACGGCCGGGCCACGGTCGACTGATGGTCCGGACCTCGGTGGCGCAGCGCCGCCGTCATCTCCGGGACCCGGGTCCCGTCGTCGGCGCCTAAGATTCCCGCAATACCGCACATGGACGGATCAGCCGCAGAGACGACCGGTGCCCAGTCGAACGTCCGCGCAGACGTGGGGACGCGAGAACAAGCGCTACCCGACCGACGCGTGCCGATAGCGCGCTTGCAGCTGCGCCGTCGCTTCTTCGGTCCGATGGTGGGCGCCTCTTGCACGAACTCGCTCACGGCTTCGACGACCTCACGCATCAGCTGCTCCGTCAGCCCGCTCATCGTCACGCGCCGTCGCCGCGCTGGTATCGCGATAATAAATCCCGGAGCTTACCGATTTGCGTGAAGTAACGTCGTTCGGGGTAGATGCGTTCGATGAACACCAACAACGATCGCAATCCCCGACTGACCGCGACGCCGCGCTCGAGCTCGCGAGCGTCAGGTGCGTTCCAGGGCGCCGGCACGCCTTCCAATGCGGTTTCGAGCAGCGGTAGAAACGGATCGATGAAAACGCCGTCGGTGCGCACCGGTTCCCAGTGATCGTCACGGTGCCCGACGAGTCCTTCCTCGCTCGAGCCCCTCGAGCACCGGTTGAATCGTTTCGACGCTGCGGCGACCGTAGCGCGCGCCGATGGGAGCCAGGTCGCAACTCGCATAGCCGACGAGACCGGTGATCGCGTCCAACGCGGCGTCGACGAGCGGGGTTTTGGCAAACGCCGCGTATGAAGCCTCGTCGGGATCGTAGCGGTCGGCGGTGGACAGGTTCTCATAAAAGACCCGCCCGAGGACGTTGGAATGAGCAAAACGGCCGACGCTCAACATGTCGATGTGGAGGCGCTCATTGTCGGAGTAGTACCAGGGGCTGAACTTTGGCGTTTCTCGGAAGCGCCTGTCCACCAGCACCCAGCAGTTCGGCTGCCGCACCCACTCGAGGTGCGGAAAGCGCCCCGCGACGGGGTCGCCCATCGTTTGCGGCAGCGCCTCGAACCCCGCATGTGCTGCGAGCTCCTCTTCGACGCTGGAGAACACCGGATTCGTGGCCGTCGGAATGATGTTGTGGATCGTGACCGTGGTGGGATTCCGCGCCAACAGCTCGAGCAGTCCTTTGAGGAACCCCGAGAGGACTCACCACCGATTCCGAAAATGAGGTCGACGTTGAATTCGTCGAAACCGAGACGATACGCCCCTTCGATCGTGCGCCCCAGCTCCTCGAGCCCGGCGCGCGAGCGGTTGACCGCCTTGAGGGTCTGATCGCTCCACGATTGCACGCCGCAGCTCAGGCGGTTGAAGCCGTGGGCACGGACCACCGGCAGGGTGCCGGGCCGGAGCGAGCTGGGCAGGAACTCGAAGGTGCGGCGGCTCGTCGACGCGAAGCGGAAGTGCCGATTGATCGTTCCGAACAGCCGCTCGAGCTGCGGCTCGGAGAACAGATTCGGGGTACCGCCGCCGACATATTGAAACTGGACCCGTCCCGACTGGCTGGCGTCGGCGAAAAACTCGATTTCTCCCTCCAGCCATTCGAGGTACGCGGCGACTTGTTGGTCCGACTTCCGCAGCGAGGTGCTGCATTGGCAGAAGGTGCAGATCTGCGGACAGAATGGAATGTGCGTATACAACCAGTACGGATGGCCGGGCCCCCGGTCTTCGGAACAGCTTCACCCAGATCTCGCGCAGCTGGCGGCCCGTGAGCCGCACCGTGTTCGGCGTGAACGCACGGATGCCGGTCAAACGAATCTTTCCGGGTGGGCGACCGCCGTGACCGAACGACTGGGGCTGGAGGTGTGCCATCAGAGAAATGCTTGCCTTACGGCGCGATACGTCGCGGGCATGATACCCCGGCTCGATCACAAAGCAACGCGAAAAGGCCCATAGTCACCGCGGCGGCGCGACGCTATCGAGCAGAATGGCTATAAGGGAACGACCTGCTCTTTCGGCTCCGGAGGGGACGGCGGTTTCCGAGCTCAGAATCTCGTCCACGCGCGTCGGGTCGTGCAACCAGAACTCAGGCACCTTGACGTACTCAGCGTGCGCGGTGCGGGCGATGAACCACGACTTGCTGTTCGGCGTCACCAAGCGCTCCAGCATTTCGGGACGCTGGCGTAGGAGATCGAGCGCCTGCCGCTGATCGAGCGCGCGACGCATCAGCGTGCGGCTCTCCCGCGACGCGGGCGTCCCATGCGCCCTTCGTCAACCAGGTCTCCGGCGGGCGGTGGGCAGGGGACCTGCTGGCCCAGCAGCATGGTCACCACCCCAAAATAATTGAACACGGGATCGGGGATGGCGTGGGGCGAGACTGCCGCCTTCCTTGACTGGGCCCCTCGCGACGAAACCGCTCGAGCATGGGCTCGATCCCTGACACGTCCACCGTGTCGCGACAGACGCGCCAGAACTCCGAATCGCTCTTGCGATTGAATCCGGTAGGTGCATGGCCAGGAACCACCGCAGGTAGTCCCAGTGCGAACCGACACTTCTCGTTCCGCGAAGGCGCGATCCCATTGTCCGTCGGCGGCCGTCCGCAGACTAGCGGAGCAGGACACGCATCTCCATGATGACCATGTGGAGCGCCGTCGATTCGAGCGGCTCCACGAAACCGTAGGCGTTCCCGACGGCAACGGTGTTGCCTTTCCAGAATTCCCCGTGGCGACCGCTGCGGAAGCGTACCGTCCAGGTGTCGCCCATTCCCGGATTCTTGGCGTGCATCTCGTCGCGGGCCTGGTCCACGGTGAGATGGGCGGACGGAGAAGACGCTAGCGCGTGATCCTCGCCTCGACCGGGATCCGCCAGCACCATCCGGCGTTCATCGTTTGCGCCGTCGATGCTACTGGCTGGATCGGGCCAGCTGGCGGCACCGCGGCAACGACCGCGGTGTCGCAAAAGAGACTCGTTGCGTAGCTGATGAACGAGGAGCCGAGCGCTTTCTCCATCAGCAGCGACCGGAAACCGCTCGCATCGACGTACAGGTCGGCACGTAGCTCGCGTCCGTCGTCGAGGATCAGCCGTGTCCAGCCTCTCGCGATCGGCGGTCGGTACGACGGTTTTGATTTCCGCGTCGATCGTGGCGGATGCCGGCCGCCCGCGCGCACTTCGCGAGATACGCAACGAATGCCTTGTTCTCCAGATGGTAGGCGTACGGCATGAACTCCAGCAACAGAGACGGGCTTGCCGTCGTCGCCGATCACGATCGGCGCGCGATCGGCGCCTCCATCATCAGGCTGCAGAGCGACTGGTTGTTGATGTGCCCGTCGTGCGCGTGCGCCTCGACCGGATTCCCGTTCCCGAAGGGATAGTTGAAGTAGTAGTCGCCCGGAGACCTCATTCGAACTTGATGCCCATCTTCCAGGTCGGACTTGACCTCCGATACAGCTCGACGATGTCGAGACCCAGCTGCACATGCAGAAACGACGGCATCGGCGTGGTCGTCGCCTCGCCGACACCAATGATCGGGATCTTGCTCGATTCGATCAGCGTCACATCGAGGTCCGGCACCCTCGCGTTTCCAATCGCCAGCGCCGCGAAATACCCGGCGGTTCCGCCGCCCACGACTACGACAGTCTCGAGACCCGGAACCTTCGCCCGCTCGACTTCTGCCGTCGCGGCGGGAACGTCGGCGCGAAACGATCGGCGACTGCCCTGGCGGCGTACGGGGAACGCGCTGGCTGCGCACCGTCGATCGGCGAATCGTCGATGGCCTTGATGCGCTGAGGGCGTCGTTGAAGGCCGGCGAGATCGGCGCGTTCCCGCTGTACGAGACGGCGAAATTGGCGGATCCGGTCGTAACAACGCGCGTGAGGTCGCGGCCGAGAGCGAATTTGGAGGCCGTTCCCGTTTTCGGCTCGAACCAGAGCTCGTTGTCGTCCGCCGCGACGTTCTCGGCCTCAATGCGTCGACGATTGCAGACAAGCGTTGCTGGAGTGCGTTGCCTCTAGTACGGTCGGTCATGGAAACGTCCTTCTACTACAGACGGCCTAGGGCGAAACAGACAAGCTATATTCTCAAGTGCCCCACGGGACGGAGGTTGAGAGAACCTGCAGGTGGACCGTACCCACGCGCTCAGCATCGCCGACGAATTCTTCGAAGACGGGATTCGTCCTCGTCCCGCAGTGTTCGGAGCGCGCGGAGCTCGGGACCTTGGCTGAGCACGTTTTTCACCTCCGCCAGCCGTCGGCGGCAGCGCGTGCCAGAAGTACGGACTCGATGGATACGAGTTGCTCGGCAAGGGTGCGCTGGACGAGTTGACGCCGCAGGAGCTGCGTCGGCATCGAGCGGCTCCTGCGGCTTGCACATCTTCGATCCTCCGACCAGGTCGATGATGCTCGATGCGCGCATCATCGACCTGGTGCGTCTCCTGGCCCAGGGATCCGCTCGGGGTAAGCGCCTTGTACTATCCGAAGCCGCCCGGCGCGCGCGGATTCGCTCTGCACAGCGACACTGGCTACCTGCCGACGGAGCCACCGGAGCTGGCGGGAGCATTCATCGCCGTCGACGACGCCGACGCGGAAAACGGTGCGCTCGAGCGTGGTGCGCGGCAGCCACCGCTTCACGGATATCGAGCGGCGCGCGATCCCGACGGATGAGTTCATCTTTCCAGAGGAGTTCATCCAGCCCGTCGATACCGAGCGCGTGCTCGTACCGATGAAAGCCGGTGACGTGCTGCTGTTTCATGGCAACCGTCTGCACCGCGTCGCTGCCGAATCGAACCACCGATCGCTGGCGCCGCGCGTTCATCTGTCACTACATCAGCGCCGCGGTGCAGCTGGTCTCCGAGGAGCTCAACCCGGCGTATCGGACCACCGGCGAAGAGGTGCCCAGCGCCTGGCCACATGTCGGCTGGGACGGCCGTCTCGCTAGTTCTGACCCGCCGAGGCCGTCCGCACGCGATCAGAGACCATTTCGGTCTGGCGGTGCCCCGGAATACTCGATCCCGAATCGCGCCGTCTTGCCGCCACGCTCGAGCGTGAGCTCGACTGCATCGGGCATCGCGCACCGTGCCGACCGCATGGCCGATCGCCGCGAAAGTCACGGCAGGCAGACGCGTCCGCCGCGTCACGGACGCGTGTCGTCGAAGCGCGGCACGAAGGCGAGCGGCGACGGCCTGCCCTGCGGCCGCTCCGCGAACGGCACGAGCCCGCGGCTGCCGAAGTTTCGCATGTCCCGCTCGCCGTGGGCCGACGCACGCATCGTTGAGGGCACAGGGCGCGCACACGTCCGGCTTCCGGCGCGACGCGAAGTGCTCGGGCGCGAGGCGGTCGAGGAAAGCGGCACGACCATCTCCGGCACGTCGCGCAGCACGCACGGCGGGAAGCCGCAGGAGCCGACCGCCTGCACCGGGATCCCCGCGCCGATCAGGGTCCGCACCGCGGCGGCGAGCGGCCCGGCCACCTCGTCGAGCGCAACGGGGTCGCCGTCGGCCGGATCACTGCGCCTCGGACGGATTCGAGAACGAGACCGCGAGTCCGTGCGAGGCGAGCGGCAGGAACTCCGCGACGATCCGCTCGGCAGTCGCCGGCAGGTGCGGGAGATTGCGCCGGCCGACGACGCAGTTGAGCCCGAGGCGCATGCCGGTGCGCAGACTCGCTCGAATGCCGGCCTCGGTGCGCTCGTGGGTGCCAGGCGCGCGCGTCAGGAGGTCCGGACAAATCGTGATCCCCCGCGTGGTACGAGACGGTGAGGCCTTCGACGACCGGCGTCGACGAGGTCCCGAGCGTAGTCCGGCTTGGCCATGCGGATCGCGTTCGTCTGGAGCCACGGCGCGAGACCGGCGCGCGCGCGTGCCGCACGAGATCGAGCAGCTCCGAATAGCACCGTCGGCTCGCCGCCGGAAATCATCGAGCTGACGGACGCCCCCGGCCGCCATCTCGTCGATCCATCGCTCGAGCATCGTGCGCGGCGGACGCGGCCAGTCGCGTCCCTGCCAGCAGAAACCGCAGTCCTGGTTGCAGCGGAAGCCGACTACGGACGATGGCCTCGGTATCCGACACGTTGCGGAAGTCCGTGTCCTGCATCCCGGCGAATGGCCGCCAGGCTTGCAAGGCCGCCTGCAGCGCGTCGATCGTGCGCTCCCGTCGCGCTCGGCGTGGCGCAGCCGCCGCACCAGCGCTCGCAGCACCGTCGGGGTCCGCCGTCGCCGCGGTATGCGAACGCGAGCCGGCTCACCCGCGAACAACGCGGGCTCGGACCCGGGGTCATGCAGCTGCAGATCCAGGTCGCCGACCTTGATCTCCATCCGCCACGGCTCCACCCGCTTGTCGTGCCACGCGAACGGCAGATGGGGCGGGATACCGAGCAGCTCGCGCAACGCTGCGGTCACGCCGTCCCCCAGGCTCGGGATGAACGGGCTCAGCTCGACCGACACGCCATTTGGATGAATCTCTGACACTGGCCGCCCACGCCGTTTCTAGCGTCATCGGCCGCGTCGCGTCCACCAAAAGTTGAGCCGCCGTCTTTCGAGACGCATCGCTGATCGGCGACTCCATTGACGTCCCGGGCACCGCTCGGTAGGAGCCCGCTCACCGTGCGTACGCCCCATATCGTGGTCCCGTTACTGGCGCTCATCGTTCTCGGCATCGCGCCTGCGAGCGCCCAGAATGAGTCGCCAGGTCGGGTGGATACCGTGCGGGGCAACGGGCGATACGTCATCGAACCAGGTGCCGAGGCCGCTGTTCGCGGAAATGCTGGGCAAGGAGAAACGCTCCCGGGCGGGTGCACGTTGAGCGACGGAAAGATCGACTCCACCTCCGTCCTCGCAACGTACGCCTGCGGCGATGCACAGGTCGCGCTGGAGCTCGTGCATCCGGACAGCGCGAAATCCGGGGCCGTCAGCACGGAGCGCTTCGCGGTCGGTAGCCACGCGCGGGACGGCCCTCGCCGGGCTCGTCGACAGCGTCGCGGGGCGCATTCGCGCGCGCGAAGCGGCATTCCAATGGAAGGACATCGGCCCACCGGCAATACCGGGCATCGGCCGGTGGGCGGTCGCCGCTCGCGCGGGCGTCGTGGCCGCCCTCGTGTTGTTATCAGCTTCTGCGCCGCCGACGAACGAGTTAGCCGGGCGCGGCCGAGCAATGCCGGGCACCGCTCACGAGACCCGTTGCTGAAGTAGTTGTCCACAGAACGCGGTAGACGTCCGGGTTTCGCGTTCGCCGTTGTACTACCTTTGCTATAGATCCGGCTGTGCCCTAACGATCCTCCCTGACCGATCGATCGCGTGCTGGAAGAGGTCCATCGAAACGAGCGGGATATCGCGGATGGCAACGCTGCAACGTTGCCGGTGGCGTTCCGCTTGGCATGCGTCGCACGTGCGTCGGCGACTGAAGCAAGGACTTTCGGCACTCTTGGTGGTCGCGGTCGCCGAAGGGCTGCTGCGGGTGGGTTTCGTGCTCTGGGTGTACGTCGCGCCGCCCCCGCACTGCGGCCTCCGCCCCGAGCTGCTCGCGCGTCTGCTCCACGTCTATGTGGAGCCATCGTCCTTCGCGCGGCGGACGCACCTCTGACGATCACGAGAGCCACGGCGCCACCCGCCCAGATCCGCACCGCGGCTACCGCCTGTCGCCCGGCTTGCGCAACGAGGACGTGCACGGGACTCTGGCGTCCACGAACAGCCGCGGCATGCGTGGCATGCGCGAATTCGCAGTGCCGAAGCCACTCTCCGTCGTACGCGTCGTAACCCTCGGCGACTCGTTCACCTTCGGCGTCGGCGTCCCCGGATGACGCCACCCGGCCCGCGCAGCTCGAGGCGGCGCTCTCGGGCGTGGAGGTGGCCAACCTGGGCGAGCCCGCGTTCGCCCACGACCAGATGTACTTTGCGCTCCAGGACGATGGCGTGCCGCTCCAGCCGGACGCCGTGATCCTCGGGTTCACGAGCACGACCTGGAGCGCGACGAGCTCACGTTCTACTGCGCCGAAAAGCCGCGTTTCTCGCGCTCACCCGCGGGATGGGTCGTCGAGAACCAACCGATTCCCGACCCGGCGGAGGTCTACGATCGCATCATTCGCATGCCGCTCGTGTACGCCGTCCCGAGGATGCTGCTGGAGGTGCTCGGCCAGCCGTCGCACGACGACCGCAGCCGCTTCGAGCGGGGAAACGAGATCCTGCGCCGCACCCGGATGGTCGCCGAGGCCGCCGGCGCCCGCTTCATCCTCGTAAACCTGCCCAACCACCCGGAAAGCCCGGCCAACAGGCAGGGCTTCTTCTACGAGTACTGCGACCGCACCGGCGCGGAGTGCGTCGACCCCTGGCCGCAGTTTCGCACCGCCGCAGGCACCGACGACGAGGCCGAGCTCCGCGCGCAATACGGTTGCGCGCCGAACGACATCCACTATTCGCGCGCCGGATACGCCGTGGTCGCCGAAGCGCTGCGCGCAATACTTCGCCGAGCATCCGCTCCGGTCGCCGAATACGGCGCAATCACGCTGATTGGTCCGCGCTCGATCCGCGCTCCCGCGTAGGCTGGGCGCCGGTGAAGCTCCTCACGGATCCCGCGTCGGCTTTCGCACATACGGCCGAAGAGCGCCTGCCCATGGATGCGGCTTCGGGGATCGTGGTCAGGTGCGAGGAATGTCTCGACCTCTCCGCAGCTCCACCCATCCGGCTATTTCCTGCGCGAAGGTGAATGGGCGACAAAAGGTCGGGTTGTCTTCGCAGCGCGGCAAGCCGTCGTCCCTATAGTTGACGAGTGGACTGACATAGTCCGCGTGCGGTGCGATCAGGAATTGGCTCGGTTTCGTCGCAGCGATGTCGGGCACGGCGAACCACATCCAGAGCGCCACGTGAGCGAGATTCCACCGCGGCCCCAAGAACGAAAATCCTCGCGCCAAACGCGTCTCCCCGATCGCATCGAACCATGGAACGAGAGCATTGGCGATCGGAATCGGGAACACCTTCGAGAGATCGTCGGCCTTTCCGCAATACACCAGGAGGTTCGAGAACCCCAAGGTGGCAGAACCGACGAACGCTCCGGAACAGGAGTTGCCCGACTGGTGTTCGCGGAACGGTGGCCGGGTCCGTGGCGAACAGCGCAAACGCGAGCAGCAGCCCTGAAGCCCCACGCCGTGTCCTGGACAGCACAATTGCAGCCCCAGGGCCGCTCCCAGGGAAATGAGAACTATCCGAAAGCGAGTCTGCGGAATCAATGACAGCAGTAGGATGACCTCGGCGATGTTCGGTGGCATGGCCAACGTATGGAACACACCTCCGAACGCAAACGCTGGCCAAAATAGCGAGAGGAAGCCGGCAAACGTCAGTCCAGCGGCGGAGGGATTGAATACGTGTCGCCCACCACGTCGAATGAACGTCCGACTGGCCACGGCGACGACGATCACGACGACCGCCCCGACGTCCAGTAAACCAGGCGAAGAGATTGGCACTGAGAACGATGGGCAACGGCCCGAACCCCACGCGCCATGTCCCCTCTTTCGCCACCGAAACAATGGCATCGACCGCATACGCGATCCCGATTTGCAGCGCGATCGCCGGGACTCGGCTGGTGACGGCCGGCCAGTACAACGACCAGTACGTGAATAGCGAGGTCTGAATCAGAGCCGGAATCAGGTGCGATGGCCGGAACTGAAAGACCACGCGCCTTTCCCAGGCGATCAGCACGATTGCCAACGCGATGGCGACGAGCAAGCTCGATCCGAGCGTGTCGAGTGACTCCGGGACGTGACGAAACGGCTCGCGCTCGAATCCCAGCGAGCCATCATCGCGGCGCGCAATCGTCTGGATCACATGCGCCACCCGATCGATGCTCTCAGAGTCGAATTTCTGGACGTTCGTATAGATATAGAAGCTCGGTGTCATGATTCGCGGCGGAAGCGGCCCATGGGTTCGCGTACTCAACAACACCGTTCCCGCGACTCTGACCGGACGAACCGTCGACCTGGATCATGATGCCCTGCGCGCCCTCGTGAGCGACGACAAGCGCGGCAGGCTCGCCCGCGATCAAAGAATCGACTCGATGCGTGTCCGAGGAGCTTGCGGGCTCATCCGCGGACGAGCTCTTCAAGAATCTGATCGAGACTTCGCGTGATTGACCACTGCGGGTAATGTGATTGCAGCTTGCTCAAGTCGGATATGTAGCAGATGTGATCGCCTTTGCGATTCTGGTCGACATATTCCGTCTTCTATCTTGGTGCCGAGCAGCCGTTCGACCTTCGTGACGCACTCCGATGAGACTAGCCGCGCGTTAGCGCGACCACCGCCAAGATTATACACCTCTCCCGGCCGAGGATCTTGTGCGAATGCCCAAAGTGCCTGGATCACGTCATAACTATGTATCTGATCCCGCACCTGCTTGCCTCTTTGTAACCAAACACGTTGTAGCGGTCTCCTGCTTGTGGCAACCTTCACCAAATAGTTCAAAAATCCGTGCAACTCGACTCCCGAATGACCTGGGCCGGTAAAACAACCTCCCCGGAAAGATACCGGTAGGCCGAAGACCAAAATAGCGCCCGTACTCCTGTAAGTCATCACATCGGCCGCCACTTTGCTGGCGCCAAATACACTGTGCAGATTCTGGTCGATCGAGAGTGTTTCTCTGATGCCGTTGACGTCGATTGATCGGCATAGTCGTAGCGCGTCTCGAGCTCCTTCAATGGTAAGTGATTCGGCGCATCACCGTAGACCTTGTTGGTGCTCATGAGGAGAAACACCGCTTCGGGACTGTAGCGCCTCGTAGCCTCGAGCAAGTTGATCGTCCCGACAGCATTGACGTCGAAGTCGTCGCCGACTTCGCTGGCGGCTAGATCGTGACCTGGGTTGCGAGGCACAGTGAATGATCAGGTCAGGGCAAACCTGGGCCACACCTCGAACATCGCGCGGCGGTCGCGGATGTCCGCGGGCAGGTGCCGAAACTGGTGGGTCTGCGCGAGAAGTCGTTCCAGCATCCATTGCGTGTCGCCCTTCTCCCCGAAGAAGTCACGGCGCATGTTGTTGTCAATTGTAGTGCCCCCTCGGTTTTCGTACAGGTCACGCGGCTAATTTCTCTCGGTACTCCTTCGGCGTGAGGTAGCCCAGCGCCGAATGTGGTCGCTCCTGATCGTATCGCTCGAGCCACGTGGCGATGACGGTGAAGGCGTGGTCCCGATCGCGGAACCGGTGCAGCCACACGCATTCCTCCTTTAGCGTCTTGAAGAAGCGTTCGATCATGCCGTTCTGCTCGGGGGTGTAGGGCGTGATGTACTCTTGGCTTACGCCGTAGCGTCGTGCGACGGCGACGAAGGCCTTCGCCCCAAACACGAGGCCGTTATCCGAGCGCAGCGACAGCTGGGTCGTGACGTCGACTCGCCGGTCGCGGAGCGCGTCCTCGAGGGCACTCGCGGCCACCCGGGCGATGCCAGACCGCGAGAGCCGCCACCCGACGATCGTACGATCGCAACAATCGATGATCGCCGTCAGGTGGCACCAGCCATCCTGGCTCGTGAAGAGATGCGTGGTGTCGATCGCCCACCGTTCATTCGGCTTGATGGCTCGCGACGGCCACGCCGCTACCCGTGGCCGCTTCCCCTGCGGCTTCTGCCACACCTGCCAGCCCTGGTGCTTGACGATGCGGTGCACGGTCTTCCGGTTCACCTGGCGGTTCACCTGCCGACGCAGGATCACCGTGATGCGCCGCACACCAAACGTCGGGTTCGCCTCGATGATCTCCCGGACGCACGTCGTCAGCGCGGCATCGAGCGCGACCGGCCCCCGGCGACGCGTCGTGTAGTAGACCGTCGACCGGGGCACCCCGAACCAGGTGCAGAGCTGGACGAGCGACACCGCGTTGCCTTCTTGGCGCATCTCGCTCTGCAACGTCAGAAGGCCGTCTCGTCCCGGCCGTTGAGAGCCGCCCATTTTTTCGGGCGTCCAGCTCCAGCACGAGCTCGCCGACCTTCGCCCGAAGCTCCTTCAGCTCCTTCGCATGCGTCGCCAGCTCCTCCTCGGCGTTCGCCTTCAGCCCACGCTCTCCGGCCTTCACGAACGTATCCATCCACGCCTCGACCTCAGACTGCTTGAGGTCCTGCTCCCGGCATACGTCCACGAGCTTCTTCTCCCCGCGGATCAGTTGCAGCAGTAGCTCTACTTTCCGCTTCGCGGACCATCGCTGAATCGTGGGTTCCATCGCACCTCCGTCCAGACTCGGGCTGCTATACCCTGTCCAGTTCTGGAAGGGGGACCACCTCACAATGCCGACGACTTCATGGCCCTCCCCGTCGAACCACAGGATCGGCTTCGGAACCGATCAGGCCGCTCGAACCTGTCACGACGACTCGAAGAATGTTGGACCTCCTCGTGAAAGCTAACGGTAGGAACGCTGTCCGTCAACAAATTTTGCGAGCAACTTAAGCTATATGCTCTGGTGCTCGCCGACCGCGATTAGCTTGGCGGCACACCACGAACCACGTACCGTGCGCGCCCACCCGCGACCCGAACGCGTCTAGATCAACTGCTCGCCTGCCGAAGAGGAACCATAGAAAAGCGTCCCTCCTTTTGGATCTTCCTTGTCGCCTTCGGCGTCATCCTGCTGGAAATGAGCTCCACGCACGTCTTTTCTTTCCGACCCCGGTCACAAGATCTGGTCCTGAAGTATCGTCCAGAGAACGCGGTAGATGTCCATCTTCTCACGTGCGAATGCGATCAAGGGTGGCTCCAGGCGCCCAGGGCACGCGTCGTCCTCGAGTACGCTCGCCACTGCTGCATATGCGCTGCGCGCTGTCTGCTCGCGTACTGTGCCCGCCGACAGCGGCGGTGTAGCGGATCGCGGGGAGCGTTCATCCCGGTCCGACCACACTTCATAGAAGTGCGCGGGAAGCCCGTCCTCGACGAGGCGGTCGAGACCCTCGTGGCGCCGCGTCACGACCGGCTTCCCGGACGCCACGCTGTCGACCAGCGACAGGAACGAGTTCTTCACGGCCCAGCTCGCCATCGGAAACACGGCACACCGACACAGCGCCAGCAATCGAGCATAGGTGTGATGGTCGACTCCGGAGACGACGGTTACTTCGGCCTTCGCGCGCAGCTGATCGAGCCCCGGTGCATTCTCGGAGGCTCCGAGGAACAGGAACCGAACCCCGCGGAAAAGAGCCGCGTCGAGATGCGTATAGTCACGAGCGTTACTGCCCAACAGGGCCACGTCGAACGCGCGCGTCTCGGTGACGAAGTACTCCCGATACGTGAAGCCGATCGGGATGTAACTCAACCAGCGCCAATGCAGAAGGGCGTGAGAGCATGTCCCTGCCAGATCCTTGGTGACCTTGCCCAGCGGGTCGGACGAATACGCGAACACGTGATTCGATTGCGAGGCCAGATCGGCGATCCGTTCTCCTGCCAAGAATGCGTTGGGATGCGCTTCGAGGAGCTGGTGATAAAACCCGATATGCAGCAACACGAGCTTAGCTCGGACCCCGGGCAGCGCAATGATCCGAGCCAGCGCATCGCTCGCCCCGAAGAACAATACGACGTCGTAACGGTTCAGCGCGGCCGCGTCCCAGGTCATGAGGTCCGCCATCGGCACCGTGTCGAGACCCTTCGTGACGACGTCTTCGTGGTACTCCCGTACGTTCTCGAAATAGCTCGAGCTGACACATTGGATTCTCGAATGGATTCGTTGCAGCTGCGCGAAGAAGTCGATGACCGACGCGTAGTATTGGACACCATGCGTCGCGTTCACCAGGAGGACCTTCCGTGGCCTCTCGACCGCGAGAGCCTCGAGCCGCGCAGCCAGGTCCCGATCTCGAACGTCGAGCCATTCCTCGTGTGCCGGCTGGAACGCCGTCCCGGCGAGCAGCGCCCGCAGCTCGGGCGAGAGTCGCGCTTCTCGATTCGCGTCCCTGCGACCACGGTCCTCCTGCGGCGCCTGGCGCGATCGTACGGCGAACTCGGCTGAGAACCTGCTCCTTCCGACAAGCCACTAGCCTGTAGTCTCGCGGCGAGCTCGACGAGAGCCGCGGCAATGGAGCTTTCGGTGGGCTTGTTGCCCGTCCCTTCATTCATCAGCAGGAAGTCCAGATGCTCGGTGAGCGATTCCCCGCGGCGCACCGACGTTGGGACACACGCTGATACGCGCCTCACCCTTGCGGCTGTGTTGCAGCACGAGTGTCGCGCTGCCGTGGCTCACGGTGCTGAGCGACTCGATCACCCACCCGTCGCCGAGGGGCGCGCCCGGAACGAACGGCGCGAGGAGTTTCCACGGCGGCGCGCCCATTCGACCACCGCAGTACATCAGGCATCCGGCCCTGCCAACGGCCATCCCATCGGTACCAGCGTTGCGAGCCACTTGGCATCGAGAGCCGCCGGTGGCATCACCCAGGGCCGCTACACCTCACGGCGGGCACAGGCGGAACGGCGCGCATGTCATCCATGGATACCAGCGGGGTCGACATCAGGATCATCCAGATCGCGTGGGCATTGCTGATCCTCGCGGGCCCGGCTCTGTGTTGGCTCTGCGGCCGCGTGATCGGGATTGCTGGGACGCCGCTCCTGGATCGCCGTCGCGGCTTCTATGGCGCTCGCCATCGTCTCGGTGGCGCACCGCGACGATGAGCCGCTGCATGCGAATGGCCATGCCTGGCGAGAGGCGAGAGGGTCCTGATACCGCAGGGCCAGCGCGGCCACGGCCTAGCGCCGTTCATGCACGGCGAGGGCGGCATCGCCCTGGAATGGCTCGTCGCCGCCGTCGAACGAACCCTCACGGAAACCGCGAATCCATTTCGCATCAGCCGGCTCGCGGGTGCCGCCGCTGCGGGCAGCACCGCGCTGCTCACGGCCGTGCTCACCGGGTCGGTGTCGGCGGGGCTCGCCGCCGGTTGCCTCCTGGCGGTGATGCCGCTCGCGCGCATGCTGGCGGTGTCGGGCTCCGCCCTCGCGATCGTAGAGTGGATTCTGCCGTGGTCCCTTGCGCTGCTGCTCGCGGCAGCACGCTCGGGTTCACGGATTCTCCTTGCCGCCGCCGCGATCGCCGCTGCGCTCGGCACACTGTCTCATACGGCCATGCTCGCATGGCCGCCGAGCCTCGTGGTGGCCTGGGTGCTGACTGCGCGCCCCGACGTCAAGATGCGTCCCGCAGCCGTCGCCGCCGTGGGGTGATGGGCGCGGCCTGGTTCGCGGAGCTCGCCAACGGCTACGCGATGCTCGCCGAACGCAATGAGGGACCAGGTCTACTGTCGGAGGCACTGCGCGGCTTCGAGGTCCGCAACCTTTTCGTCGATCCGAGCTGGGTGTCTCCAGTGCTTCTGCCGTTTCTCGTGGTCTGGGTGGTCTCCAACCTACGACGACGGCGGTGGGCCTTGACGGCCGCGGCGATGCTCCTGACCGCGATCGTGGCGATCCCGCTCTTCGCCGTGATGGCATGTAGCTCCGATGCGGTGCGCTACCAGGGGCGCTCCTCGGACTGATCGTCAGCCTCGCCGTCGCCGGGCTCTGGAGCGTTGCGCTGCCGGCACGGTTCGGAGCTGCCGGCCCGGCGATGCTGCGTGCTGGGGTGCTCGCGTCTTTTGCCGCCTTTCCGCTGCCATCGATGCGTCAGCCTCTCGATCCCTCGGCGCTCGAGCATCGACTCGTACTCGATGCGGTGCAGCGCATGGACCGCGGGACGCTGATCATCCTGCCCAACCACCGCTACGGCGACGGTCGGATCCTCGCCGAGTTCCCGGATTTCGTCCTCCCGATGGGTCCGAAGTACTCCTTCAGGACGACACACGCATCGCGGAGCACCGCGGCCGGCGCCTGGTCTATCTCGGTCTGGCCTGCATCTCCTGGGATCGCGACGAGGTCGAGGCGATGGAAAAAGAAGGTCGCCAGCCAGGCATGCGTCCGGAATGCCGCTCGCTACGTGACCGGACGCACCCGTGGATGGTTCGCTCACTCACCGCGGCCGACATCCCGCGCGGCGAGGACCGGCCCTGGACGTTTCAGGTCCTATCGCTCGACGAGCCGTTCGGCTTCTTCGAGCCCTGAGACGCGGGGTAGTCGGGCGCCGGGGTCGTGGGCGCCCACGAATCGCTCGGTACGGGACGACGTGGTCGGCGACGAGCCAGTCGAAAATCGCAATGGCGTCGACCTCGTGGCCGAATACCGAGCGGTGGATCTCGTCGATGCGCAACTCGGGCGACCAGTACGGCGCCTCTGCGTCCACGAGATCGAGGTAGGGACACGGGCCGCGGCGGCCCATTCCGCGATGCGCTGGAAGCGGCAGCGGTCGCGCCGTGGGTCGAGGCGTTCCGCCCGCGGGCCATAGTAATCGGGGAAGCACATTACCGCGAGATCGGCGTCGTGCTGGCGCGCGGCGGCGTGCATCCGGCGGAGCGGAGCCTCGATGAGAGGGTCGACGTCCTCCACTGGCACATCGACGGTCGTTTCGCGCGCCAACCAGAGCCAGTTGTAGAGGTACGACCTCTGCGCCAGTGCCTGAAATGCGCCGTTCGCGCCGCGGGCCCGCATGTGGCGAAGGAAGCGCACTTCCATGAGCTGCCCGTTCTCGAGCGCGAACTCCTGGTCGTCGTTCGGCGTGACGCCCACCAGGACGAGATCTGGCTGGAGCGGCAGACCGCTGTCGAGCAACGTGCGTTCCTCCTGTTGCGTATTGAAACCCGGCTCTGCGAGGTCCACGACCTCGTAGGGTCCGCCGTCGAGGTGCTCGTTGAGAAGCCGCTCGAGACGGCGCGCGGCGCCGTCGGCATCAGCGACACCCGCGGGAAACAGCACGGAATCCCCGAGCACGACGATGCGGAAGCCGTCTTTCACCGGCCGCGGCGACGGGCGGTCGTCCCGCGGGAATCGCCACATGACGATACCGTCACGTGTCTCCGTCGGTATCCCCTCGTGGCCGGTGTAAGGGCGGACCTTGAAGACGATCTCACCATCGAACAGAAAACGGCGCCGTGAGCCGGGCACTCAGCTCCGCGACGGCGAGCCCAACCGCCGCCGAGACCGCGAAGAGCAAAGCGTTGGCGAGCCGGCGGGACGTCGCAAGCCTCATTGTCCTGTTGCGGCCGGCACCTCGTCAGGGCGCCAGCCGACCAGCTTCGAAGCACGATCGGCTGTGCCGGGTCGTAGAGCGGCGGATCGCGGAGGTCAGGACGCGTCACCAGCCGATGCGAGATGTAGAAGACGTGCTGCGCAACCACCGGCTCGAGCGACGCACGTCGCTCGAGCCTCGGCACACGCCGCCGAGCCCTCGCCGGCTATTCCCGTCGAGCAGTAGGAACCGCGGAAATAGTACCAGCATGCGGCCTCCGCGCTCTCGGCGGTTCCGACCGCTTCCGATGGCAATCCCGGTACCGCATCGTCGTGCTTGGCCGCGCGCAGGAAGGTGGTCACGCCGACGATCCCTTTCGGGTTCACGTCGCTCTCGCGGCGCGCGGCGGCCTCCTCCGCGATGTAGACGTACCGCTGCATGATCTCTATCGTCCCGCCACTCTGGTCATCGGAGTCGTCGTCCGGCACCACTACGCCACAGCCGGCGGGAACGCGCTGCAGTGCCTTCCGAAATGCGTCCTCCTCGACGCGCGGCCCATACTGCCGAGCGAGATAGCTTCGGAACACGACCGGCGTGGCCATGCAGACCGCGATGACCGTCGCCCCGGCAGCGAGCTCGACACGACGCACTCGTCCCGGATCGACCCGACCGAAGTGGGTCGCCACGAACACCACACCGGCCTCCATGCCCTCGGCGGCCAGCAGCACGAGCCAGGGCAAGGCCCACGTGCCGTATCGGAAAAACTCCATGTAGCTGCGCGTTCGATCAGCGTGGCAAAGGGCGGTGACGGAGAGCGGCAACAGTCCGGCCGGCGATGCCGACCGCGATGACGAGGAGCCGCCGCGGGTCGTTCCGTACGAGACGCGCAACCCCGAACGGCATCGGAAGCAGCAACCAGAATGGAACGACGGGCTGGAGAGTCAGGAACGTCAGTAGCGGGAACTCGGACTGCAGAGGCTGGTCGAGGCAAAACTGACCTCCACCCCGAGCACGCGTGTGCTCGCGAAGCTCGCCACCGCGTTCAGCACGAACCAGCCGAGCGAGGCGACGAGCACGGGCGCGCTTCGCCATCGCCCGAGCGCCGGCGCCGCAATCGCCACCAACGCCGCGCCGACGACCGGCCCATCCGGACGGCACCAGCAGGCGTACGCGAGGATCGCGGCACTCGCCGCGGCAGAGCTCGTCGCGCTCGAACCGCACCGCAGCAGCCACGAGCGCAATCCCCAGCATATCGAAAGTCAGGAGCGGGCCGAATTCGAAGTCGCTCGCGGTACATCGCGGCATGAAGCGGAAGCGAGGCGAGCGCGATGCCAGCCAGCAAGGCGGCGCCACGGCGGAAGCCCCAGGCTCGCGCCAGCAACAGCAGGAGTGGCGGAGCGAGCGCCGCAAGCACCCATGGCAGGCGGATGACCGTCCACATGAAGCGCGGTTCAGGGAAGATGCTTTCGACCAGCACCCCGAAGCCCTGGTAGCCTCCGACTTGCATGCGCCACAATCGGCCGTAGCCGGATCCACCGTCGGTCAGGATGTTCGGCTCCGTGAGGACGAACCGGACGATTGCGCTCCAGAAAAGCACGCCGATCGCGTCGAGAGCGACGCGAGCCGCGGTCGAAGCGTCCGCGCGAGCATGCCTCGATGCAGTCCGCGCCAGCGTCACGGCGACTGCGCCGGCGAATGCGCCAAACGCGATCCACAGCGCGGCCCGCGCGCACTCGCGCTGTAGTGACTGCCGGTACCGGAACAACGCCCCGGATCGTCGATCCCGAAGGTTTGTGTCATGCACCAGAGTACGAACGGGACTGAAACGACGGTCGCTGCCGCGGCGATGTACGTCGGCCACACCGGTGCGAGTCGTCTCTCCGAGCGCCAGCGTGCGACTGCGGCGGCCAGCACGATGCAGAACGCCGCGATGACGAGCGCTGCTGGCGACGGCTCGATTCGCGCGACACCGCCCGCGCCTTCCGAAGCTCCGGTTGGACGGCCGAGGACACGCTTCCAGAACGCGTTATCGGCATTGTGGACGACGGCATCTCGCAGCCTCGCGGCGGCGCGCCGTGCGGCCGGACTTTGCTGCTCGTCCGGGGGCTCGATGGAGAGATCGTAGCGATCCCCGAACCACGCGCCCGCGGTCGAGCGCACGCGCAGCGCCAGCGTCACGCGCTCGACCGGTTCGCCTTGGTGCTCGAGGACGAGGTCGATCCGGTCCTGCCCGACCTGAATGGCGTTCAGCCGGAAGCCCTCGGCAACGTCGCCGCCGAGCGCGTACGGCGCGACGACCTTCAGTACCTCGGCTTCGCGGCCGGCGGGAATGACGATATCCACCGCATGTGCGAGCCCGGGCAGGCTAGAAAGGGACCCGGCGAGCACCGCGGCCCCGGCGAGCCGAACGAGGGGCTGAGATGGCCACCGACGGGATGATCAGCCCCGGCCTAGAGCGGATCCAGCTCGTCGTCCGTGCATAGCCGCACGACGACGTCGCTCTTCGCACGCGCTTGGCAGAGCAGCACGTAGCCGTCGCGCTGCTGCGCCTCGGTGAGAAGAACTGACCGCTCTGGTCGACCTCGCCTTCGAACAGGCGCGCGCAGCACATGCCGCACGAGCCCATGCGGCAGCCGAAGGGCAGCTCGTAGCCGCGCTCGAGCGCCTCGTCGAGCAACGGGGCACGCACCGGTCGAAGCAAACTGGAAACGATGTCCGGTGTCGGACATGCGAACCTCGATCCAGTGACGGCCGTCGCGCGGCCGCGCCTCCTCGGTGCCCTTGTGCTCGGCGGGGCGCCATGCTCCCGCGGGTGCGGCCGTAGACGTTCTTGACGCGATTCTGCTCCGTCTCGACGTGCGCGCCCGCGAACAGGTTCTGGCGCGAGAAGCCGTAGGGCTTCACGGTGGCGCCCGAGTCGCTCGGTGCAGGCCAGGAAGGCGTTCAGAGTGCGGCAAGATCTCGTCCTCGCCGATCGCGAGCAGCGCATGCCGCTCGGGGTCGAGATTCATCGCCCGCACCGGCTGCAGGATGAAATGACGGACGCCGCGATCGTAGGTCGCGTGAAGATCGCATCGAGCGCCGTCACGTTCAGCCGAGACACCACGATCTTGTGCGTGACGCTGATCCGGATGCCGAGCGCGTCAGCCAGCGCATAGAGCACCGCGAGGCCCTTCAACGCCTCGTGCAGCGACGCCCGCCGTCGGCGATCGGGTTCACCGCGAGCTGGCCCTCGATGTCCGCGGCGTGCAGCGAGATGTCGAAGTACTCGAATCCGGCCTGGAGGACGCGCAGCGTGAACGCCGGATCCGCGAAGGTGCGGAAATGCGACGACATGCCGAAGCTGGTGAAGCCGACCTCGCGCCCCAGCTCGACATACTCGAGGAGCTTCGGGTGGATGGTCGGCTCGCCGCTCGCGAAGAAGAGCATGTCGAACTGGCCGGCGTTGTCGAGGATGAACTGCCGGGTCGCGTCCGCCTTCGGCATCGTGCGGTGCGCCGGGTCGAACTTCTCGACGCAGAACACGCAGTCGCTGTTGCAGGCACCGGTGCCGCGGATGATTGAGGACGCGCAGGCCCTCATGTCCGGGACCGCGCTCCGGCTGATGCCCCAGGCCGATGGTCGCCGGATCCGCGGCCGCGAGCTCGCGCAGCAGCGCGTCGAGATCAGCGCCGCGCCGGCGTGACGGCGACGGTAGACCGGTCGCGGCTCTCCCGCACGCCAGCGCCTCGCACGACGCGGTTCAGCGCCCGCGTCAGCCTCGGCGGCGAGCGCCTTGAGCGCGTCGGGCCCGAGATCGTCGCGAGCGCGGATGCGGAGCGCGATCGATCGTGCGGTGGGACGCGCGAGAAGGATGAAGCAGCGGTCGGCGAGGCGCAGCACCGCATCGTAGAGCGCGATCCGGCTCACGCCCGCCTCGTCGATCGCGAACTCGATGGTCCGCTGCGCGACGTCGATGTGCGGGGCGACGCGGTGCCCCGCCGCGGCGCCGGGGTCGCGAGGTGCCTGCGGTGCCTGCATCTCGCTGTGTGGCCGCAGCGCCGCGAGCAGTCGCGTCGCATCCGCTGCCGCCGGCTGCGACGCGAGCGCACGCGCCACGGCGGTCAGCACGCGCCCGACGGATTCGTCCGTCCGTGTGCCGCCGCTGCCGCCGTTCAGAAGCATGAAATCGAGCCCATCGGTGTGCGCGACACCCATCGGCGCACCCCGTTGCGGCGGATGGCGATGCGGGCGGAGCCGAACTCCGCGTGCGCGAGCACGAGCGTGGCGGCGCCGGCGCGCACCGCGCTCAGCGACTCGATGGACCATCCGAGCGGAAGCCGCGTACCCTCGCCGAAGGGGGCCAGCAGCGCCCACGGCGACTCGGCAGCGTCGTCGGGTTCCGGCGCCTCGGCTGACGCGTTGCGCATCTGCGTCGCCGTCGCGGAGAAGACGTCGTTGCAGAATTCGTCGACCAGCGACTGGCGATCCTCGTCGCGGGCCAGCGGCTCGATGCGGGCGACGAGGTGGGGTCCGGATTCCGCGATGTCGATCCGCGCGCGACCCCGGTATTTCACCGCCGCCGATTCGACGGCGTCACGACGGTAGAGGTCCGTGTGGAACTGAATCGGTCTGTCATTTGGCCACGCGACGGGCCCCGGTCCCCGCGGCCCTTCGAAGGCGAGCGTGCGCGGCAGAACCCCTCGACGACGTACCACCTTGCGGCGCGCATCTTCAACCGGGAAAGCTCGATGAGCCACCGCGATGGCGCGCGAGGAAAGGTCTCGAGCGGACGCGCGCGGTCATGCCGGGAGCGCGAACCCCATAGTGGCCCGCCCGACCGCGGCGACTACTGTCCCGCGGCAGTCGGTGCGTGTGCGCCGCCGGCGCGGGTGGCCCGCCGCAACCAACGCGACTTCCAGAGCATCAGCATGGTGAGGTTCCAGATCGGTTTGCGGAGGTTCGCCTCATGCCGGCGATGGCGAGCCAGCAAGCGTTCCACCGCACGCCGCTCGATCATCCCGTCGGTGTACCCGGACGGGTCGAGCAGTACCTCGTCGAACCAACCGCGCAGCTCGCCGTTGATCCATCGCACGATGGGCAGCGAGAAACCCTGCTTCGGGCGAGCGCGAGAAGGGCGGGCGGAATGTCTCGAGCCAGGGCTTGGCGGAGCAACGTCTTCCGCTTCCACCCGCGCAGTTTCAGCGCTCCCGGCAACGAGGCGGCATAGCCGGCCAGCTCGTGGTCGAGGAACGGACTGCGGATCTCGAGCCCATGCGCCATGCCCGCGCGGTCGACCTTGAACAGGACGTCGGATTCGAGAAAGAAGCGCGCGTACTGCCGCAGCGCGATGTCGAGCGGGCCGCTGCCGAGCGGAGCGGCCGCGACCCGCGCTTCTTGCGAGCACGTCGTCGCAGGGCAACCGCCCGAGCAGCGCGCCGATCTCTTCCTCCGACAGGCCGAGGGTGTACGCGGCGGGCCGCGCCGCCTCGTCGTACGTCCACCCGCGGGCCAACTGCCGCACGCGGAAATCCAGGCTGAAGTGGAGCTCGCGCACCGGCAGGACACCCGCCAACGCTTCGAGGCCCCAAACCCGCAGCCGGCCCGCGGCCCGCGTCCAGGCGTCGAGCTTGGCGGCCAAGAACACGTCGTAGCCACCGAAGAGCTCGTCGGCTCCGTCGCCGCCGAGCGCTACTTTGACGCGCCGGCTCGTCAAGGCGCTGAGCGCATGTCACGGCCAGCAGCGACGGGTCGGCGAACGGCTCATCGAGCCACTCGATCACTTCGGGCAATGCGGTGCGAAGGGAACGCACGTCGAAGCGCGCCTCGTGATGCGGCGTCCCCAGCCAGTCGGCGACGGAACGCGCGGCGTCCGATTCGTCGAATCCCGGCTCGTCGAAGCCGAGCGAGAACGTCTCGAGCCGTGCGCCGAGTCGCCGCAGCGCCGCGCCGACGAGCGTCGAGTCGAGGCCGCCCGACAGGAGCACCCCGATCGGGACGTCGCTCATCAGCCGCCGCGCGACGGCGGTGTCGAACAGCTCCGTGTGCGATGGATCGCTTCCGCGAACGGCGGCGCGTGCGACGTCGGAACCGGCAGCTCCAGTAGGCGGACAGCCGGGCGTCGGCGCCGGCGCGTCGCTCGAGAGAGTGGCCGCCGGCAGCTTGTGGATTCCTTCGAAGATGCACCACGGCGTCGGAACGAAATCGAGCGCGAGGTAGCGCGCCAACGCGCGCGGGTCCACGCTGGGCGTCGTGTCGAGGGCCGCGAGGATTGCCTTGACCTCCGAAGCGAACAGGAAGCGGCCGCCGACCTCGGCCCAATACAGCGGTTTCTGACCGAGACGATCGCGCGCCAGGAGCAGCGATCGGCGGCGGCCGTCCCAGATCGCGAACGCGAACATCCCGTACAGCCGCTCGACGACACCCGCACCCCAGGCGCGGTAGCCGTGCAGAATGGCCTCGCAGTCCGAGCGAGTGCGGAACGTGAACCCGCGTCCTCGAGCTCGCGGCGCAGCTCGGCATGGTTGTAGATCTCCGCGTTCGCGACCAGCGTCACGTCATCGTCGGGATCGTGCATCGGTTGCTGGCCACCAGCGAGATCGACGATGGCCAGCCGGCGGTGCCCGAGCACTGCATCGCCGCAGTCGCGGATCCCGGTCGCGTCCGGGCCCGCGCAGCGCGAGCGCGTCGGTCATCCGCTCGATGGCGCGCCGCGTCTCGGGGACGCGGATCCACCTCGACGATTCCGGCAATGCCGCACATGTGATGCCCGCGCCGCGCTCAGCGCCCCGCGGCAGCGTCCGCGACGTCCGTCCGCCAGCCGCTGATCTTCGACCGCACGCGCGAGTGGCCGGAAGCACACCGCATCCGCACGTGCTTCGAATGCCGGCCGATCACCTGCGCCGTGGCCCTGCGATCGCCACCGCGGCCATGCCGACGGCGAAGATCACGCAGGCCGTCGCGAGCGCGGCCGAGCACGAGCAGCTTCACGCCGCTCGCAAACGGCAGCAGAGCAACCACGAACGCGACGAGGAGCGGCACGAAGGTGAACGCCAGAAACGCTTTCAACGGATTGGCACTGCAGGACCACTTCGAGCATTCCCTGCCCCGCCCGCAGCGCATCGAGAACGAAGCGCACCTTCGAAGACCCGATGCGTGCGTGGTAGTCGACTGAGGTGGAAGTGGACGAACGCGCCATTCAACGTCAGCACCAGCGAGAGCGTGGTGGTGAACGAGAATCCGTTCGGCAGGCGATCGAGCAACGGCAAAACGTCCGCCCGGCGAAAGACGCGGAACCCGGAGTTGGGATCGGGCAGCCAGCTCCCGGTGACGAAGTTGGTCAGCAGGAGAAACGTCGCTTGCGTCGGGGACCATCGAACGCGCCGGAAGTGCTCGCCGGTTCGCGCACCGACGACCATGGCGAAGCGTTCCGCGAGCTCGATGAGCGTCGGCAGCTCCTCGATCGGGTACGTGCCGTCGGCGTCGGTGATCGCGATGAGGTCGTGGGAAGCCGCCGCGATGCCCGTCTTCAGCGCACGGCCGTAGCCCGCCGATTTGGGATGCACGCAGACACGCGCGCCGGCCTCGGTCGCAATACGGCGGGTCGCGTCGTGGGAGCCGTCATCGACGACGACGATCTCGAGCGGCCGGCCGAGCCGCGGCTCGACGGCGCGCGCAGGGCGGCCAGCGTGACCAGTAGGCCACTCTCTTCGTCGCGTGCCGGAATCACCACCGTGATTCCCGGGGCAATGTCGGTGTTCACGTATGCGCCTGGAAGGCGGCGCGCAGCACACTGCTGCCCTGCCGTGCCAAGGTCGACCAGGGTGTGCACCGCAGCAGGCGGCAGACGTGCCCGGGACGCAGATAGAAGGACGTGACGGCCCAGCGGAGCACGCCGCGCAATTCCTCGGCGGTCATGTCGGCGAACGCATTCGCCTGCGCGGACACGTCTTGCAGCCCGAAGTCTCCGTCTTGCACCTTGCCGAGCGCGACCAGCTCGCTCCGCAGCGGCGTGCCGAGGCGCGGCGCGTAGAGATTGAACGACGCATAGTCGAGCGGAAGAGCCCGGGCATAGCGGATCGTCGCGAGCGCCTGTGGCGCGCGTTTCGTCCGGGCTGCCGAGGACGAAATGCCCGCAGCTGCGGATGCCGAGTGCCCGCGCGCGCCCCAGAACGCGATGCGTGCGGCTCGCCTTCACCGACTTGCCGAGCCGGCCGGCGACCTCCTCATCGCCGGTCTCGATCCCGACCAGTATCACCTCGCATCCCGCGCGCCGCATCGCATCGAGCAGCGCCTCGTCGAGGACATCGACACGGCATTCGGCCGACCAGCGCAGCTGGATGCCGGCAGCGATGATCGCCTCAGCACAGCTCGTGCCCGCGTTGCCGGCTGGGTCGAAGGTGAAGTCCACGCACGTACACCTCACGGACAGCCCAACCGTTCGATCGCGACCAACTCCGCCACCGCGTCCGGTATCAGGCGCAGCTGTTGTGGAAGACTCGCGACGCACAGAAGGTACGGGAAACGGGCAGCCGTTGGCGGTGAGCACGGTCGTCGTCTTCTCCCAGCGGGTGAACGGCATCCGGTAGCGATGCAGCGAAACAGCTCGTGCCGCGGCATGCCGTAGCGCATCGGGTCGCCGCGGTGCACCGGACGCACGTCGATCCGTCGCCGTCGCGGAGCGCCACGCTCCCGACGCCGCGGTCGTCACCGCCCGCGAGACGGATCAACGAGGATCGGCGGAAATTCTGTACGAGGCCGTCGAAGGCGGGCACCTTGCGCAAGGTCTCCTCCGGAGCAAACGAGGCGACGTCGCCGATGCCGTAGATGCGAGCGCCGGTCTCGGCCGCCAAGCGGTGGAGAAAGGCCGCATCGTGGCAGCGACACCGCCGCGGTGAGCGAGAAGACCGCGTCGGGACGAAAGCTGCAGGCACGCGCCAGCGCCTCGGACGGCGGACACGACTCGGCGACGGCATCGATGACGTGCAGGTCGTGGTCCGCGGCCAGCACACCGGAGAGAACGAGTAGATCGATCGGCGCCCAGTAATAGTCGGCCTTGGAGGACTCCCCACACGCGAAATCGCGCAGCACCGCGCGCCTGTTCGCCGGGTGGATTGAGCAGCAGAACCCTGGCCATCAGTGGATCACGGCGTCCTTGAGTCCACGCACCGTGAGTGCGCGGCGTCCGAGGCGGAGTATCGCAGGAGCACCGTCACCCGCAAGTTCGCCGTGCGAGACCATGCTACTCGCTCCTCGGTTGTGGTACTGAACGCTCGAATGGATCGGCGCCGGCGGCGGACCGCGAGCACGTCGCTACGTGATCGATAGGAACGATGTCGCCATCGGCGCCCACGAGTCCTCATGCCGGACAGAGCCGGACGACCGGCACGCCCCTCGAGTTACTCCTCGCCGCCGCCCGCGACCTCGCGCGCGGCGATCGTGCCGCGGCACTGGGAGGCAATACGCTCTGCCGCTGCGGCGGCGCCAGCGGACGGACTCGTGCAGCTGATAGCCTCACGGCTGTCGTGGCTGCTCGGCGACGACCGCGCCGCGCTCGCGCAGTCGCACTCGGCGATGGCGCTCGGCGGCGCCGCGGCGATCACGCAGCATCTCGAGCCAAGCGCGCTGAGGCCGGCTGAGTACCGCCAAGTCGCCGCCGTCCAGACGCGCATCCTCGATGAGACGGCGGCCGGCGACGCGAACTTCACACGGGTGCTCGAGCAGCTCGTCCGGCTGTACGTCGAGCCACCACCATCCGCGCCGCTGCCGCGGCCGTTCTCGATCGCCATCTGCCTCAGGCCGAAGTAGGACCCCTGCGCGGCCTCGGCGGTGCGCGCGTCTACCGGCGATCCACAGCGCCGAGGACGACGTGCGCGCGGCGATCGCGCTGCGTGTGGCGCGCTGACGCCCGGTGCGGAGAGATGCTGACGGCGGCGCGAATCCCGGCTCGAGCTCGGTGCCTTCGCCGAGGCCGAGGCCGCGTATCGGGCGGCGCTGCTCGACGATCTGAGCGCCGCGCCGGCGGCGCGCGAGGCGTTGGCGCGCCCAGTGTCTCTGGCGCGACGATCACGAGGGCGCGCTCGCCCATGCGGCCGCGCTGCCGGAGGACGGGTCCACGGCGCGCCGCATTCGGGCCGCCGTGACGTTGCTCCGCGGCGACGCGGCCGGTGCCTTGCCGTTGCTCGACGCGGCGCTCGGCGACGACCCGCGCGACGGCGAGGCGTATCTTCTGGCGCGCCGAGGCCCACTTTGCGACTCGGCCGGCGCGACGAAGGCCTCGTCGCGACGCCGATCCGGAGCCCCCAGCCAGCACGGGTATTCGTTCGCGGCCGTCGCCCTGCGCATGCTCGTCCGTCCTGCCCCCACGCTCCGGCCTCGTCGCACAATGGCGGCGCGGACGAGCGGTGGGCACGCGTGATCGCATGGCCCGTCGGGTACCCTCCGCGCCGCGAACGACGAGCTGCGCGGCCAGCTCGAGGGGATCTGCCCCGACGCCGCCACGGTACTCCCGCGGTCGCAGCGAGCACAGACTGAGCGGCCTGCTCGAGCGCGCGCTGCAACGGCTGGCGGGCAATCGTTGCGCGCCAGGGACCTGATCTCCGGCGACGGGCGCTTGGCTCCGGTGCCGCCGACCGGCGTCGCCGCGGATTCTCTCGCGCCACGCGCTCGAGCTGATCCGAGTCGCCCCGGTCGAAGAAAGTTTCCGGCGGCTCGAGGCGCTCGCGGCGCGCTTTCCGACTCGCCGATGCCCATCGTGCATCGCGGCGAGTTGCATCTCTGGCTCGGCCGCCGCGCCAGAGGCGCGCGCCGACCTCGAAGCGGCCATCGCCATCCGGCGGCAGACGCGCTGGGCTCCGTCATGGTCTCGCGTGGCTCGACATCCTCGCCGGTGACCCGGAACGGGCGCTCCACACGCGCGTGCACGGATGGAAGTCATGGACCGTACCGAGGGCCCCGTGGCGCTGATCTGCCGCGAGCGAGGCCTACCGTTTGCTCGGCCGGCTCGCCGAAGCGCGCGAGCAGCTCGAGCGCTCCAACGCGCGTGTATCCGACTCGCGTCTCCGGCTGGGTCAACCTGGCGCTCGTCCACTCGGCCGCCGGCGACGGGGCTCGCCAGCGCGAGGCGGTGCGCCACGTCGCCGGTGTCGCCCGAGCCTGATCTCGGAAGCGGCCGCGCAGCTCGGCGAGGACGCGTTCGCGCGCGTCATCCGCGCCCGGCCGTGGGCAACGGCGGGGTCCACCCGACGAGGACCTCGACCGCGTGCTGCGCCACGCGCTCGTCATCGCGCGCGGCAATCGCGGCTCGAGCCTGATCACTTTCTTCACCGCCGACGGCCAGCTGCGGCACGCCGCGCTCGCTCGGCGCCGCGCGCTCGAGGCCGGCGCCGACATCCGCACCGTCGCGGCGATTCAGGAACGCTCGAACGCGCGCTGTCGGAGCGCGGTCAAGCCTCCGGCGCGGTGAGCGACGGCGGCAGATCCCCGCGCCATATCGTCACACCGTTGCGCTCGGAGCGCGGCGGTGAGAGCCGCTGCGCGCTCACGCTGCCAGTCGTCGGTGGCGACCGCCGCATAGGTGGTCTCCGCGAAATCGGCCGCCGCGTCCTGCACCCGCATATAGAACGTCGATGCTCACCGAGGAGACGGACTCCGGGCGAGGGCGTCGGCGAAGGCCTCGACGGGTCCGGGCAGCATCGGTTGCACGACGGCGAACGTCTCGATGCCCGCTGCGCGCAGCGTGCGCAGGGAGCGCGAAACGATCCGTGATCGAGGCGGCGCGGGCGCTCGAAGTGCCGGCGCACGTCGTCATCCAGCGTGGGGATGGACGGCCCTGCCCAGACGGCGGGCAGCGAGGCCAGGAGCTCGGTGTCGCGCTCGAGCAAGCGCGACCGTGTCAGCATCGAAGACCGGACGCGGCGGCGCCGCGCGGGATCACCTCGAGACACGCGCGCGTCACTCCGTAGCGCGATTCCACCGCCTGGTACGGATCGCTCAGAATCGGACAGAACTTGATCGGCCATGGCGGTGCGTCCACGAGCTCGCGCGCGAGAACGTCGGGCAAATTCATTCGCACGTCGACGTGAAGCTCCCCCACGGCACGACGGGAGTGCGGGCGAGCCGTCGCATGTGGCCGATCGGCGCCTGCGCGTAGCGAGAAGCGGCAGCCGATGACGCACCCAACGTACGGCGTGATCGTGAAGAACCGCGCCGGGCTGTCGAGGGCCGCGCTCGAGCGCCGTGTCGACCTGCACCTCGCGCACGCGCTGGCCCCCTGCGAGATCTCGTCTCGGCCGCGGCCTCGCGCTCGATGGCCGCCAGCACCGCATCTTCGTTGCGCGCCACGATTGGCGCCGAGCGCGTCGCAGAGCGCCTTGCCGGCGTGCGAGCGCTCGGGCGCCGGGTTGATCGCGCGGTAGCTCAACGCGAGGCGGGCGTGCGTGCCGCGAAGCGCTCGGTATCGGCGGCGAAGGCGACTTCCACGTTGACGTCCCCGTGCTCCGTGCGGAAGCGCCACCCGAGCCCGATCTCGAGCAACACACCGACGAGGCGCGCTCGGGCACGACCTCGTCCTCCGGATGAAAGGGCGCGAGGAGCTGCAGCAGATGCGCGCGGAGCTTCACACGCGAGAAGTACCCGTGAACCGCCTACCCGACAAGCACGCGCTCAGCCGGCTCGGCGGCGCGGGTCATCGAATGACTTCAGCGGCGACGTCGACGCGACCCGACGGACGACCTTGTTTGGGTTCGGCTGATGCTTTGGTGGGCTCGACCGCTTCGCGCAAGCGCGTCGCGCAACCGATCGTCTGTGCCGCCCGATTCGCGCCGCGCTGGATCTTCTCCTCGATGTCCAGGCTGGCTTCGATGTCGACCAGAAGCTCGTCGACGGCGATCTGGGCAAGACGGGTTATCTCTTCCCGAAGCGTTCCTCGGAACCGCGCCTTCGCCGCGTCCAGCAGGAGCTCACGGAACGCCGGCCTCGCGACCCCTTCCGCCTCGGCATTACAGGACCCGTGACATCTCCAGTTGGAGAAAGCGGCTATCCGCGTCGCCGCCTCGTTGCTCCCGATCAGAATCGGGGCCGCGGTTCGGATCGCCCCGGCCATCCCGATCGTCGGAATGCCGCGGACGTCGATCCATGCTCTCATCACCTCGGCGATCGTTCATGTCCGGAGACCTCCCGTGGCAGCCGAAGTAACAGATTTCGAGATGGGGATGCCAGCGAAATGCCACCTCGGTAGTGGCTCAGAGCCCGTGAAAGAATCGCCCGGCTGAGGCGGGTAGTTTCCGGGAATAGCGTGCTGGCCTGCAGCGAATGGGCTGGTTCACCGCTGCTCAGCATCCCGACGCGGGAGGCCACTGACCGTCTGCTCATTGACCACCGTGCTATGCGGGTGCCCACCGCGCGGTCCACGTTGGTCGCCAACGGAGACGGATCCACAGTCGGACATTGTGCGTCAGCGCCGCCCACACGGCCTCCCGCGTCACGTTGCGCAGGCCCCGCAGCCGAAATTGCCGAAGCCCCAGCGTGGCCTTGAGCTGCAAGTTCGAAAATTCGGCGACTGCTCCGCGTTGACGGTAGACCGCTTGGGCGGCCTCGGTCTGCATCTTCGTCACGAAGGCCGCGACGCCCGGATCGTCTTGCGCACGACAGACCGTCCGCCCCGTGGCGAGGCGCGGACAGCACCGCGGCTTGCACGCGCACCCCGCGCAATCGGCCGCGGCGGCCCGGTACGCATGCAGCGTCTTGCCCCGCCCCGCCTTCTCCTTCCCCGCATACCGCAGCGTCTTTCCGGCGGGACACGTGTACCGGTCGCCGGCCGCATCATAGACAAAGGCCTGCGGCCAAAACTCCGGCGTGACGCCGCGGCGCTTGAGCTGCGCGGCCGCGCGCCCCTCACTGCTGAGCAGCGCGCCGAAGAAATCAATCCCACGTGCCTCCATCGCGAGAATCGTCTCCCGCGTCGTGAATCCCCATCGACGACCAGCTGCTGGGGCACCGCGCGCAGATTCGCCTCGATGCGGGTGACGCTGTCACCCAGCTGGCGATAGTCGCTGCCCGCTTGCGTCGCGCCGATCCCGACGATGGCGCCGGCGGCGGCATCCGTACTCACCTGCACGTTGTAGCTCGGGACATACCCGCCGTCGGCGTGCTTCATTACGCGGGCCTCCGGATCGGTCACGCTGACCCGTGCCTGCTGCGGATCGGTCCCGCGGGGCTTCGTGGCCCGCACGTGCTTCAGTTCCTCCAGGGCCTGTTCCAGCCGCTCGGTCCGTTCGCGCGCCGCTCGTTGCCGCGCCTTGGCAACCCGCTGACTCACCTCTTCCACCCGCGGATCGCCCATCGCCACAACCTGCTGGCGGGCTTCTTCTAACCACGCGCGGACCCGCGCTTCTCGCCGAAACGTATCCACGCCGGCATGCGCGCGTATCTTCGTGCCGTCGTGCATCACGCGCTCGAGAGTGATCAGGCCCTCCGCACTGAGCACGCCCAAGACCTGCACGAACAGCTCGTCCAACGCCGTCTTCTGATCGACGCGGAAGTCCGACAGCGTGTGGTGATTCACGGGCTCCATCCCCGTCAGCCACTGGTACGCCGGGTGGTACCCACACAACCGCTCGATCTCCCGCGCCGAGCTGATGCCTTCGCTGTACGCGTAGATCCACAGGCTCACGAGTAGTCGCGGATCGGTGGCGTCGCGCCCCGGCGCGCCTTCCACCGCCGCAATCGCGGCGTACAACGCGCTCAAATCCAGCCGGCCCACGAACTCCCACACCGCGCGCACCGGATGGTCCTCGGCCACCAACCGCTCCACGTCTACCGGTCGCAACACGAGCTGCTGCCGGTCGATCGCTCGAACCCGTACCTTGCGCGCCTCCGCCATCCCCACCTCCCGGTCCTGCCGTGCTCGCTACAGTCTACGGCACACGCGCATTTTTTCACGGCTTCTCAGTTTGATGAGCCTCGGTCTGCCGCGAGCGGTCTTCGTGCGGTGTCGGCGAAGCAGGACCGATCGACCGGCGCGCAGAGTCGCCGTGCCGAACGCCGACGGCTTCACGAAGATTGGTGATGACGGAGCAGGCGGGCGGGTCGGGGATGGCTTCGGGGACCGCACCTCGCGTCGTGCGCAAGCCAGCGAGGCACCGGCGGGCAGTACGCGCTTGTATCTCGGATTTCAGCGCACGGTCTTCACGGTGTAGGCGAAGAGGGTGCGCCGGGAGGCCGAACGCGCTGGAAGCCATGAGCTTGATCCCCAGAGTGGCCCCCGCCCTCTTCGCCTATGCCGTGGAGTATCCAAGGCCGAGAGCCTGCATCCACAAGCTCGGTAGGCGATCGTACAGGGTCAGGGGGCCGGCGCGGAGACTAGGACTGGAGGTCGTGATGGGCAAGGTGACCGACGCAGGGATCGATGTGAGCAAGGACGTGCTGGACGTGGCGGTGCGGCGTGCGGACGCGCGATGCGAGACCGCGCGCTTTGCCAATGATGCGGGCGGGCACAAGAAGCTGGTCGGGTGGCTGACGAAGGGGCGGGGCGCCGTGCGCGGTCGTGTTGGAGTCGACCGGCACCTATAGTTTGGACGTGGCGCTCGCGCTGCATCGGGCGCGCGACGTTGCGGTGATGGTCGCCAATCCGCGGGCGATCAAGCAGTTCACGGGCGCGCTGATGCAGCGGTCCAAGACCGATGTGACGGCGGCGGTGGCGCTGCAGGAGTTTGCGAGCCGCATGCCGTTCGTCGCATGGGCGCCGCCGTCCGCGCCGGTCCTCGAGCTGCGGGGGCTGGCGCGGCGGATCGCCGCGCTAGTGGCCGAACGCACGCGGGAACGCAATCGCGCGCATGCGCTGCACGCGACCGCCGAAGCCTCGGCGATCGTGGCGAATGACATCGCGGTCAACATGCGCCATCTCGAGCGCCGGAAGGAGCTGCTCACGGGACAAGCCCTGGCTGTGATCCGTGCGCATGCCGACCTCCAGGCGGCGTTCGACGTGCTCGTGTCGGTGCCCGGAATCGCCGCGCACAGTGCCCTCCAACTGCTGCCCGAGCTCCTGGTGCTGCCGCCGGGGATGACCGTGCGCCAGTGGGTCGCCCATGCCGGCCTCGATCCCCGCGCGCATCAGTCCGGCACGTCGGTGGACAAGCCCGCGCGCATCTCGAAGGTCGGCAACGCACATATCCGGCGCGTCCTCTACATGCCCGCCCTCGTGGCGGTGCAACGCAACGACCATGTCCGTGCCTTCTTCACGAAGCTCGTGGCGCGCGGCAAGACCCCGCTCCAGGCCTACGTCGCCGTGATGCGGAAGCTCCTGCACGCGATCTACGGCATGCTCGCAAGCCATACGCCCTTCGTCGGCGCGAAGTTTCATGCGGCCGCTGCTTGACGGGCGAGAGAGTATCTGGGTGGCCGGAACCCGGCGACCGTAGAAGCCATCCCCGACCCGCCCGCCTGCTGCCACCGCTTCCCATTGCCGATTGCTCCGCCGCGCGAGAATCAAAGTGAGACACGACCGCCACCTCGATCAGTGCAGGCGTTCGAGGCGCCTCGCGTACGATCTCCGCGATGACGAGGTTCCCCTCGGGCGAGTTGTGACCATGGCCTCGGAAGAGGGCCTCCCGCGCGCCGCCGGGAACGCGCGCCACGACGGAGATCGCATCCGCGACCGGCAGTCCGCGCTGCTTCGGCGCAATCGATCACGATCGACGCGAGCTCCGCATCGGAACGTGGATCGCCGGGATCGGACGGATACCGCGTATCGGTCGGCACCGGCGTCTGCGGCTGCGCGAGCAAGAGAACCGTCGCGCCGCGCTCACGCCCGAGCGCCGCGAGGCGATCAGCAGCAGACACCCGACCTCGTCCCCTCGGTGGTGCTCGAACGTATCGGGGCCGTCGCGGCGAAGCGCGATCGTAGAAGAGCGAATCGATCAGGACGCTGCGCGACGGCGGTGGGGGCGATCGCGTGTCTCCACAGCCGCGTACCCGCGCATCGGGTGCGCCCGCAGCCGGCCCGCATCGACGTCGAACCACGGCTTGGCATGTCCCGACCAGATCGACATCCGCACCGCCGCACGTCGTGCGGTATGAAGCTGACGACGATCCGATCCGGAGCGATGACGGGCGCCAGCCGTTCGGCGCGCAGCACCGACTGATCGAGACCGAAGCCCTGCCATCGCGGCGTTCACGACGGGCGCATCGACCGCTCGCTCGAGCGCGGCTGGCCATGATTCCGAATCGAGCACCTCGTCGCCGAACGCGAACGAGTCTCCACGACCAGTGTGATCGGCCGCTCACGCGTTGGGCGCTGGTCACCGTTGCTGCGGATGCCGTGCTGACGCGTGTGCGCCTCGAACCCGTCGCGCACGCGCACAGCAAGACCAGCGTGCGGGATGTAGCCGAGGTCGGGATCGGCCGTCCGAGTCGGCGCCGACGTCCGGCGCGGGCGCCCACGAGGTGAACGACCCGGTCAACGCACGAGCTCCGAGCTCCAGCACGAGCAACGTCACGCCAATCGACATCGCGACCGTCCGGAAGGTGTGTGCGCGATCAGCGACCATTCGGCGTGATCAGGCCTCCGGCCGTTCTACTCGCACCGGACGTCGCCGCAGACGACCCTCGGCGTATGCGCCCAACGCGAGCACCGGGACGACCACGGTGACACCGGATGGCGCCACGTGTTTCCGTGCGTCGCGTCCCGTCATGCTGGCCAGCTTCTATCCGGAGGCAGGGAGTCTTCGTCACCGCCCCCATCCCAGCCGTCGACTTGCATCCCCTGGGCACGCACAGGCGATCCGCCGCCCCTGAACGGGCATCCCGATCGCGGCCATCGGAGGAGGTCGCACCACCACCAAACACTCCTCGCAGCGGCGCTGCCCGAAACGACAACGGGGGCGACCAGCAGAGTGCCGATCGCCCCCGTGTCGAACGACTGCTACGCCGCGGCTACTTGCACTTGATCTGCTTGCCCCCGCCGGTGATGACGCAGTTCGGTGCCGGGAAGGTGTGGTGCGCGCACTGACCGGCCGCGCCCTCGCGCGGCACCGCCGAGAACGACGGTCATGCGGAGAGGTCCGACGGCAGGTGCGTACGTGCCGTTCTTGCCCTTCACCTTGAACTTGCCGCCCTTCAGCTTCGCGGTCTTGTCCTGCACCTGCGCTTGCCCGATGCCGAGCGCGCGAGCCCGGGACACGCATCCTGGCGGTATGGCGTCGCCCTTGGTCGCGAACTTCTGGCTGGTGAGCGCCGCGTTGGTCTTCCAGCCGTCCTTCGGTCCGCAGGCGTTCGGCACCGCTCCGCCTGGGATGACGTGGTCGACGACCACGCGTGCCAGCGGCGCCGAGGTCCACGATCTGGATCCGCATGCCCTGGTTCACGACGTCGAGTGGCGGCGTCGGGAGGGTCAGGCCGGGAAGCTGAGATCGCCCTGCATCTGCAGTTGATCGTCGGCGGCAGGGGCGAGGATCTTGCCGAGCTTCAGCTGGGGCTTGGTCATGCCGACGCCGCCCGTGCAGATGTCGCAGAGCGTCGCCGATCCCGTCGCCGTCGCCGTCGGCCTGGGTGCCGGGGTATCGTTCGGGCAGTTGTCGCCAGACGTCGCCGACGCCGTCGCCGTCGCTGTCGGCCTGATTCGGGTTGGCAATCGCCGGGCACGTGTCGCATTCGTCGGCGAACCCATCGCCATCCGTGTCGATGTTGGGACCCGCCACGAACGGACAGAGATCGACCGGGCAGCTGTTGCCGAAGCCCATGTTGCCGAAGCCGTCGCCGTCGACGTCCGTGCAGGGTCGCAGGCGTCGCCCACGCCGTCGCCGTCGTGGTCGCTCTGATCGAGGGCGAACACGCCGGGGCAGTTGTCGTGGGTGCCGCAGAGGTTGCCGATACCGTCACGGTCGGGATCCGACGCCGAGCCCGGCGCAACCGGGCAGGGGTTCGCGAAGGCCTCGAGCGCATCCACGTCGTCGGTGGCAAGGAGGCCGATCTGCGCAGCCGTCCGGAAGGGTGCAGCGCAAGGCGCGATCGGCGGGACGAGGCCGCCCGAGCACGTCGGCGGGCGAGTAGCCGCACGCGATGACGGAGGGCGAGCCGGCCGCGATGGAGAAAGTCATCGTTCCCCGCCCACGGGGCTGATGGAGAGGGCGTCGAGGTCGTCGCAGGCAGGCGGTGCACAGCCGGCACCTCCCGAGATCAAGCCCAGCGAGGCGGCCGGGAAGCCGACGAAGAGTGACGGTGAAGAGGGCGGAACGGCCGGAAGGGGAGACGATCAGATCCCCGGGCTCGGCGCCTCCCGGAAGCAACGGATTCGTACCGGGGGTCAGGGTTGGCGAGCCCGGGGCGAGGTGAGAGGCCGACGCCCTCGAAGAAGGCGACGCCCGGCTTCGACCAGTCGAAGGCGTTCACGTTGTCGTTCAAGGGGGGCCGGGGAGCGTCGACCCCTCCGCGAGTCCCATTCCAAAACCCGGATAGCAGGTCGGGGCCACGAGAGGTGCGCCATTGCCATCGACCACTTGTGTGTTGTTGGGCGCAAACACGCCGCAGGCAGGATCCAGCGCCGTAAACAGATCGCTTGCTGCCTCGGGTTGGATGCCGACCGGCACGGGGGACGACACCTCCGTGGACACATTGGGGAGTGAACGGCCCGGGAGCGGCTCCGACGGTCGAACGGGTCACCGAGAAGATCAACGTGGATCCTGGAGGCCCGTCGTCGGGGTAGCTGATGGCATCGATGACGTCGCCCGGAAGCAAGCCGAAGGTCGCGGCCGAGATGGCGACAACGGGCGGCAGCCCGGTGGGAATCGTGAGACCCGCCGGAGCTGCGGGACATCACCCGCCGTCGCGGGGATGGTCGGGAGGGAGCGCGACGTCGGGTCGAGCGTGAACGTTTGCGCCGCAACGTCGGCGGGCGGCGCTGAGAGCGCGGCAATGGCCGAGGCCAAGACGAGATAGCGAGCCAGCTTCATGGGGCGTCCTCCTTCTCGAAAGGTGTTGAGGGGCACGGCACGACGCTAGCTGTCTAGAATCGGCACGCAGCTCGCGCGTCGCAATCGCTCGACGTTACGTCGTCCGCCGCGCGAGCGTCAACAAAAATAGTCAGCCGATTCACCCTTGGATTGTGGGCGCTCCGATGCCCAGATGCGGCAATGATAACGCGTCCCGTCGGCGACCGCGCTGTAGCAAACGCATGGGCCGACCTTCTTCGCGCATCTTCGCGATCGACGTCCTCGGCTGCGCGGGTGGTGGCCGCCTGCGGTTTCATCGCAACGATCGAGGATCCGTCGCGGCAGTGGGTCAGTTTTGCCTTTGACAACCCAAGCGGCGCAGTGACACATCCTTCAACCGGAAACGCCCCTCGTGCCGGCTATGATCCAGCGCCCCCTGTCCGATCGACGCCGTGATGGTTCGACGCCCGCGGTGAAAACGACGGATTTGTGCGCGCCTACCAACACCGCCGGCAGCGACGCGATGGCGCCGACGGATTCCGAGCTCTCGAGGCGCTATCAGCTCGTCCCGGACACGGCGTGTTGGGAGAGGAATCCGGAAAGCGCAGGGAGTTAGGTTTCCAGAAGGGAGCGGGCGATGCTTTCACGACGCGATTTGATCGGGAAGGTGGCTGTTGGTGCGGCCGCGGCGTTGACGGTGGGTGCTGCTGTTGGGACGGGGTCGCGGCGGCCACGCGGCCTCTTCGTGACGCGACGGACGACCCCGGAGCCCAACGGACGCTCGCGCGGGCGACGGTGATGGGCAGAAGGTGCGCGAGCCGCACGCCGACGCCGCGGGGATCTCTGCGCCGCCGCCCTGGGAGCTCGTGGCGCCGTTCAGCCGCCGGCTCCGTGGTCGCGCACGGCTGGCGCCTCGTCGACGTGACATCGGTGCGGGACGGGTCGGCCGTGGTGACGCTGCAGAACGCGGGCGGGCGCGCGCACCGGATCCATCTCTGCCGCAACGACGGGAGCCCGCAGGGGCTCGTCTACACGCGGCGGGTCGATCTCGTGGTGATGAATCAGGGCTACGGGGACCTTCCGACCGAGGAGCACCTCGGGCAGGCGGTCGCGGCGCTGGCGCACGCGGTGGCGGCCAACGAGGCCACGGTGCCGGACCGCGTCTTCGCCGGTCTCCTGCCGCACCGCGAGCGCGTGCAGCGCTTCGCGGCGGCGGCGGGGCCCTTGGCGGACGGCAAGCTGCGGTGAAGAGCGGGCGAACTCAGGTGAAGGAGCCGACATGAGCGACAAAGAGAAGGGGCTGCCGTTACTGCGGAAGACGCCGGTGGATTTCCTCAGTCGAGAGGAAGCCCGCCAAGCGCTGAACCCGGACGTCGCCCTCGACGCCTCCGAAGCGGCGCGGGCGCTGCGCTCCGAACCCAACAGCGAGAACATCTTGCTCGCGCAACATCTGTCCCACGCCTCGCATGGCAGCCACGGGAGTCACGGCAGCCACGGGAGTCATGGGAGTCACGGCAGTCACGGCAGCCATGGGAGCCATGGCTCCCATGGCAGTCACGGATCCCACGGCAGCCACGGGTCGCACGGATCCTGGTGAGAATCAGCCGGGTGCCACAGCGCACCTCGGCGCAAACGGAGGCGTCGCGATGACGTTAGTTCATCCCCAGCGGAAAATCTTGGCGGCGCGGATCCGTGCGTTTGGTACGACGACACCGGCACGCGCCAAGGCGTCACCGCTCGGCGTTGGCCAGCATGGCGCACCCTGGCGGTCCTCGGACTGCTGGTCGCGGCGGCGCCGGCCGGGGCGATCGTCCTCACCGGCGGGCCGACGACGGCGCCGGGCGGCGGGTGGAGCTGCACCACGCCGGCTGCCGGCTCGGAGAAGCTCGCCGGCGGCGGCAACTATAGCTGCACCGGCACCGCGGGGCGTTCACCAATCTGTATCTCGGGGTCAACCGGAACACCGGCTCGCCGTTCGGCAACAAGCATGGACAGCAACGGCGGCTCGGAGCCGAGCGGCAACGAAGTGTTCATCTGGACGGCGGACGGCGCGACCTTCATCCGCTACACCGGGCAGAGCTCGATGGTCGGCTACGGCCCGCTCGTCGACACGCGCGTGACGCTCACGTTCAGCGGCACGGGCGCGGTCGTGACTGACGCGACGACGCAGGCGCTCACCGGCGCTCAACATCCGCGGATCAGGCGGCGTCAATACCGCCCCGGGCGTGCACTCGCTCTGGCGCCTCGGTGCGGCGGTCGGCAGCATGACGGTCAACGTCCTGATCGAAGCCAGCGACGCCGGCAGCGGCGCCTGGCAGCCGGCGAACACGTATTTCGGCACCACCGGGGCGCACCGGCAGAGGCGACGGCAGCGTGGAGGTCGACCTCTCGCACGTGGACCTCGCGTTCTACACCTCCAGCTGTGGCGATTCGCCAACTGGATGGCACCGAGCAATGCGACCTCGGCGGCTCGAACGGCAGCGGGACGTCGTGCTGCACGACGGCGTGCGGGTTCCGCGCGGGCGGGCAGGTCTGCCGCACGTCGGCGGGCGTGTGCGACGTGCAGGAAACCTGCACGGGCTCGGCCGCGAATTGTCCGGCCGACGGCTTCGCGAGCTCGTCGACGCAATGTCGCGGCTCCGCCGGCGTCTGCGACCCGGCCGAGAACTGCACGGGCTCGAGCGCCGCCTGCCCGGCGGATGCTCTCTACGCCTCGTCGACGGTCTGTCGCGCCTCGGCGGGCGTCTGCGATCCGTCGCCGAGAACTGCACGGGCGTCGGGCAACAACTGTCCCGCCGACACCTTCGTCCTCGAGCGCGACCGGTGTGCCGCCCCTCCGCCGGCATCTGCGACGTCGCCGAGAACTGCACGGGGTCGAGCGCGGCGTGTCCCTGCCGATTCGTTCGTGAGCTCGTCGACGACCTGCCGCGGCTCGGCCGGCATCTGCGACGTGGCCGAGAACTGCACGGGCTCGGCCGCCGCCTGCCCGGTCGACGGGTTCCAAGCGTCGACCGTCGAGTGTCGCGGCTCCGCCGACGTCTGCGACGTCGTCGAAAACTGCACCGGTTCGGGCGCCGCCTGCCAGCCGACGCCTCCAGCCGTCGACGGTCGAGTGCCGGGCGGTCGCCGGTCCGTGCGACGTCTCCGAAAGTTGCACCGGCTCGACCGCAGCGTGTCCCGCCGACGCTTTCGAGCCGACGACCGAGATCTGTCGCGCCACCGCTGGCGTGTGCGACGTCGCCGAGAACTGCGACGGCGCGAGCGCGCGCCTGTCCGGCTGATGTCTTCGAGCCGGCCACCGTCGAGTGCCGCCCCGACGCCGGCCAATGTGACGTCGCCGACAACTGCACCGGCAGCCAGGCCGACTGCCCGCCCGACGCCTTCGAGCCGGACGGCACCTCGTGCGACGACCTGGCCACCTGTACCATCCACGACGCCTGCACCGCCGGCGCATGCGTCGCGCGACTCGATGACCTGCGGCGACGGCGTGAGTGCAGGGGAGCTGCGCCGAGGAGTGTGACGACGGCGGCACCGCCCCGAACGACGGCTGCTCGCCCACCTGTCTCATCGAGATCGGCCTCGCCTGTCCGGAGACGCCGCTCTCCGGCTGCAAGCAGCCGTTCGTTCCCGGGAAGTCCTCGTTGCAGCTCTCGAACAAGGCGAACAACGTCAGGACGCTCTCCGGTGGAAGTGGCTACGCGGCGCCCGGACGACCCTCGCCGACTACGGCCAACCGCTCACCAGCACCAGCTACCAGCTGTGCCTCTACGACCAGACGGGACTCCGGATCGAGGTCACCAATCCGCCGGGCGGCACCTGTGCCGGGAAGCCGTGCTGGAAGCCGACCGGTCTCACGGGCTTCAAGTACTCCGACAAGGATCTCACTCCCGACGGCGGTCAGAAGATCGGGTTGAAGCAAGGCGCGGTCGAGAAGGCGAAGATCCTGTTCAGCGGCCTCGGCCCCAACCTCGACCTGCCGGCGGATCTCACCACCCTGGTGCAGCCGATCGTCGTTACAAATGCACAACAGCGACGGCGTGTGTTGGGAGGCGACTTTCAGCGGGCCCCCGACCAAACAGACCGCCGATCAGTTCAAGGACAGGGCGGACTGACGTTCGCCGACGCGTGAGACGAAAAGCTCCACCCAGCAGCGAGGCCGAGCCGTCGACCGATTGACGGCTCCGGCCCGTCAGCTCCAGGCTGACGGGCGATGGGGTCAGTGCCGGCGGCCGCTCGGTCGAACGCGTCTTCCAGATGGCGGCTGCCCGCAGTGTGGGTTGGCCTCGTCGTCGTCGCGTTGATCGTTCGGTTGCCCTTCGTCCTTCACGTGGGGCCGAACGAGGGAGGGGGCGACGAATGGTACACCGCCTGGCGCTCGTGGTCCGTCCTCTTCGAGCGCGGTAACCCGGGAAACTTCCTGCATCCTGCGCTCTTCTACGACGCAGGCGCGGCGCTCTTCTCCGGTCTCTATCTCGCGGGAAGGATGTCGGGCGCGTTTCACTCGCCCGTCGATCTCCTCGCGGATTTCGTTCTTCACGAGGCGAAGTATCTGCAAGCACTTCAGCTGCTCGCCGCCGTCTTCGGCGCGCTGACGGTACCGGTCGTCTTCGAGCTCGCGCGCCGCATCGGCGGCTGGCGCGCGGGCCTCGTCGCCGCGGGCATCCTCGCCATCCTGCCGCTGCACGTCGAGTACTCGCACCGCGCTCGGGTGGACTCCCTCTGCGTTCTGCTCACCGCCCTCGGCGCGCTGGCGCTGCACCGACTGGCGGAGCGTGGCCGACGTCGCGACTTCCTCTCCTCGGGTGTGATGGTCGGCCTCGCGACGGCGGCGAACTACCCCGCCGCTTTGCTCGCCGTCGCGTACCTCGCCGCAGCGCTGTTCGCCCGGCACCGGTCGACGTCTGCGGAGTTCGTGCGGTCATTCGCGCTCGGCGTGGTCGCCGCCGCCGCGGCGTTCGCGCTGACGAATCCATACGTCGTTCTCACACCGGCAGCGGCCTTCGACGGCTTCACCTTCCAGCTGTCGTTCGCCGTGAAAGCAGCATCCATCCCTCGAGAAGGCGTCCCGTTGGTTCTACTTCCGCCTCGTGCGCGATCAGAGCGTGCTGTTCGCGATCCTGGCGGCGTGCTCAGGCGCGTGGCTCGCGATCCGCGGGCACGGATTCCGTCGCATCCTGGGACTGTTCCCGTGGGTATTCGTCGGCGCCTTCATCGCGGTCAGGACGCAGGAGGATCGATACATCTTGATCGCGATGCCATGGCTCTGTGTTGCGATCGGCGTCCTCCTCGGTGAGGCGTCGTCGACCGTGCCGCGTCGCACATCGATCGCAGCGGCAAGCCTGATCCTCGTCGCGCTGATGACGTCCGAGCTCTGGATACGGGCGAGTCCACTCGTGCTCGCCGGAAAGGTCGAGGAGAATCCGCGCTGGGTCATGCAACGCTGGCTGCTGCAACACGTACCGCGCGGCGCCACGGTCTGGAGTCGAGTCCGACGTGTTCCCGCTCTTGCAGGCCACGTTCGCAGATCCCGGCGGCCGTCTGCAGCAGCTTCTCCAACAGGCCTTCCGGCAGGCCCATCCCGACTTCGACGCGTCGCGTCCTGAAGGGCGAGCTCGTGGAGCGCATCGCGAACTTCGATCCCCGACTCATCACCGAGAAGCACGTCGACTTCGCGGTCACGTGTGACCGAAGCGTCCAATACGTCCAGGGCGCCGGAACCGAGTTCGCCTCTCGCGCGCCTTCTATGCAGCGGTCGCGGAGCGCGGCACGCGGCGTTTCCGAAGCGATGGGCTGCTGGGTCGCCGAGATTCGTTGAGACGCTCGGCGGACGGCCGCGACCGCTGCGCAGCCGCAGGCCGCAAGCAGCCGCAGGCCGCAAGCAGCCGCAGGCCGCAAGCGGTCAGCGGCCGTCCGAGCGGAGAACGCGCTCGACACGCGCGATCATCAGTCTCGACGGTGTCGCTGTCGTACGCGAACGTCTCGAACTCTCGTGCGGCGGCGAACGACGCTCGCGCGATCGGGACGAGGGTGAGCCGGCGCTCGATCGCTTCGCAGTCCGGTCGGCCTTCGGCCGTGGAGCACAGCGAGCTGTGCACGTAGTAGAGGCATGCCGCGGGAGCGAGCGCCGCTTCGATGGTCCCGGGTCGGCGCAGGTCCATTGCGACCGCCGGCCTCGATGGGCCCACGTAGGTCGGCAGCATGAGGACGCGTTTGCCGGCGAACGCCAGATGCACGACGCGGCACTCGGGCGGCAGCCGCCGGAGCTGCTCCCGGACCCAGCGATACTCGAGATGATCCGTGGTACGGCCGGCGATGACGGGCCATCCGAAACGGATCCAGGCGAGGACGAGCACCGTAGCCGCCGGCACGGCGAGCCAGCCGTCGGCGCAGCCACGCCGGCGGGACACAGGCGAGCGCGGCGATGACCGGCAGCGTCAGGTAGAGCCGGAAGTAGGAGTGCTCCCAGATCCAGCTCGCGTCGAACGCGTGCCGCGTCAGGACCATCGCCGCGACGGAGATCCCGGCCAGGCAGCGCGAGCCAGCGCCGCGGGGCGAACACGGCGTAGACGGCCGCGAGCGAGAGCGATCCAGACGAGCGGCCACGGCGACGGCGGACGGTGGCCTGAACACCGTGCCGGTGCGGATGTTCCCGAGGACGTCGAGCAGGGCGGTCGCACTCGTGAACAACAGGACGCCGCCGCTGACTGCCGCGGCGGCGAGCGCCATGAGGATGCGGCGCCGCCAGCTTCCGGCGTCCCCGGCCAGTAGGACGAACGGCACCGTCGCCATCAGCACCCAAGCGCAGGGATGAATGCGTGCCGCCTGCGGAGAGCAGCAATCCCGCGGCGACGAGAAGCGCGGCGGCGCGCCACCGGCCACCCGCTTCCATCTCGCGCAGGGCGACCAGCATCGCGGCGCTCCCGGCCGTGCAGAGGAAGGCGATCGCCGCGAAGTAGGCCTCCGTCGCGCCCATGCGGATCGCGATCGGATCGATCGCCAGGAGCAGTGCGGCGACGAAGGCGGCGCTCGCCGCGAGCCCCGTCATGCGGCCGATCGCGAACGCGAGCGGAGCCACCAGCGCCGAGAACAGCGCGTTGCACGCGAAGATCGCCCAGTCCGGGCTCGACGGCGCGAGGGCGGCGATCGGGGCGAAGATCTCGCGGTAACCCGGACCATACGCCGCGATGTCCGCCGGGTCGCGCGCGGCACCGGCGACGAACCGTGGGCCGTGACCGTTGACGTGCAGCGGCCCCCACGGGCCGAGCGCGAGCCGCAATGACGAGTGCGACCGCCGCGACGGTCAACGCCGGCGCAGAGAAGCCGGTCAGCCGAGTCGCGACCGCCGGCCGCCGCAGCGCCACGAAGAGCAGCCCGGCCGATGCCGGCATCGATCCAGACGGCGCCGACGTCCGGTCGGAGCCACGGCACGCCGGCGAGCCGCGCCGCCAGATCGGTCACGCCGAGCGCGACACCGACGCCGCGCCAGACCCGGTGAACGGAGGAGGACGAGCAGCGCAAGCACGACCAGGCTCGAACCGAACAGCATGCCACGCGTGCCGCGCAGCATTTCGAGCCACCAGGGAAGGACACCAGAATCGTCCGCGCGCAGTGGCACCGCGTCCGGCGCCGGCAAACCGGGGTCGCGCGATCGGATCGTATCGGCGAGGAGTGCCGTGATGACGTCGCGCTCGGCAGCCGGGGAGCGCGGGAGCTCGTAGTCGATCGTGAAGCTTTGCGACTGGTGGACGCTGGTCCACCGGCCGCGTTCGACGACGACCACCTCGACCGTCGCGCCGTCGTCGGGCCGTCGAACCGAGATGACGACGCCATTGTCCGGGCCTCGTCGTATCTCTTGAACGCGGAAGCCATCAGGGAGGGGTGCGCCGGTGCTGTAGGGCGCGAGCAGGGTTTCCCAGGTCGGCTGTCCGCCGAATGGGTGCGGCGGGACGGCGAGCGCCAGGAGCCCGATCAGCAGCGCCAGCGCTCCACGCGCTCCAGAATCGGTACACCGTCCCGCGAGTCATCGGCGGCACATCTGTCGCTCTGGTTGCGTTGCGGTCAAGGCGTGAGCCGAAACGCCTCGCCGCGCGCTGAAGCGCCAGGCGGCGGCGCTGGCGGCGAGGACGGTCGTGGCGCCCTGCATTCCCTCGACCGCAACGCTCCCTTAGAGATCCCCTTAAAGACGCATCTCCCGGAGCCCCTCCTGCCAGGGCACGACGTCGACGCCCGCGACCGCTTTCTTACGTCGCCGAGGTAGAGGACCATGGGCGTGTGCGCCTTCCCGTAGAAGTCGGCGAACGCCCGCAAGGCCCGTAGATCGCTGGTGCCGACGTTGCTCGACGCCTTGAGCTCGAGCGCCCACACCTCACGGCCACGCTCGACCACGAAGTCGACCTCCGCGCCGTGCTCGGTTCGATGGCTGGCGATGCGCACGTCCTGGTCGGCTGCACGGCACTCGCGGCAACGAGCTGCGAGAACACGAGGTGCTCGAAGAGCGCACCGATCCGGTCCGCTGAGACGTCGAAGCTGCCCAGCAGCCCGTTCCTGCGCCACGACGTCGAAGAAGGAGCTTCCGGATGCTGGACGAGCCGACGGCGCGGGCTCGCCGGCGAACGGCTCGGTGCGGAGCACGATCAGCGTATCCTCGAGGATCTCGAAGTAGCGAAGGTCACCCCGATTGTCGAGCGACCTGGGCCGCCGCAGCCAATTTGGAGAGATCCCTGGGGTGAGTTTGCCCCGCCCATTCGGCGGCCACGATGGAGGAAGCGTGCGAAACCTTCGAGATTGCGGGTGAGGCTCTCGGCCTGCACTTCTTCTTTCAGGTACGTGGCGGCGTAGGAACGGAGGGTCTTCCCGCCGGCTCGCCGGATCGGCGTCGGTGAGGATACCCGGCAGCGTCCGGTGGCGAGCACCTGGCGGGTTATCGAGGGCGTAGTCGCATTCGCCGGTCACGAGCGGTCCGGGTGGTAGGTGTGAATGCGGCCCAGGGAGCAAGTTGGCGTTGCCGCACGACGGAGCTTCCGGGCGCTCAGAGCCCGTCAGCAGGAACCGCAGCCGGTTGCCTGGACGGTCGAGCAGCGCTTGCACCGTGTTGAGGAGGCTCGGCAGCCTCTGCACCTCGTCGATGAGCACCGTGTGGCGCGTTCGCCGCCCGCGCGGGAGGGCGGCGAGCCGCTCGTCGAGCTCGCGGGGGGCTGCGGAGCGAACTCGAGATAAGGTCGCCTCGTGCGCGAGGTTGATCGTGAGCTCGAGGGCGAGCGTCGCCATCAGGGTCGATTTGCCGGTCTGCCGCGGACCGAGCGGCAGCACGCTCTTGGTCGAGCGCGCGAGGGTGGGACCGAGCTGACGTGTTTCAATCATGTAAGGCATATTACGGCGTAATTCGCCCGCATGCCATTAAGGTCCCGCTCGCGGCAAGTACGCTCTACTACGGCAGGCTGGTCACGATAGTGTCGACCTGCCCGACCACGTGCGGGAGGCTGAGGCTGCGGATGCCCCGTGGCGCGACGATGGTTAACTTGGCGCCCTGAGCGGGCTGGCTTCGCCGGCCGCTCAGCGCCGCGCGCGTCAGCTGGCTGCACGAACTCTCGTCACGACGATGAAGCGACGACCTCGAGCTCCTCTCTCATCAAGAAGGCGGAAGGGCTTCCGGGGGTATCCGATGGCGACGCTTGCTTGCTACGGTCCTGACGCCGAACGCGCGTCCGGAGTTGCCGTCCGGTATCATCCTCCGCGAGGGGAGAAGAGCCTGCCGAGCTCGAACGGTGGTTGTCGGAAGAGAGTGACGTGCGAGCCGGAGCCAGACGATCAACGAGGCGGTCCTGGCTTTCATACGTGCGCGCGGGGTTCGCACCGTGATTATGGCGGATCGGATCATCGGTTGCCCGCACGAGGAAGGCGTCGACTATCCCGACGGCGGAGTGTTGCCCGCACTGTCCGTACTGGGCGACGCGAGATCGATGGTCAGGTGAAATCGTTCACTGAGGGAACCTCTGCACGGAGTGGGTTCCGAGCGAGAAGCGCGAGGCCGCCGCGAGCGCAAGGCGCGAAGCCCGACCGCGCATATCTGAATGATACGTCGAGGGCTTCGCGCCGCCGTCGATCGCGGATGGATCGCGTTTCGCCGGCCGGGAGCCACGCAATGGCTGAAGCTCCCTAGGGAAGTGAGCGCCAGCCAACCCGCTGGTTTCGCGCGGGAGGCCTGCGCTATAGGCCTGTTCGGGCTCCCGGCGCCGCCCGTACTCGGGCTCGCTTCGCCGACGATGTCCACCCTCCGCCCAGGTTCTCCCTCGCCCTCGACCGCACCGCGCCGGCCCTTCGTCGGCCGTCGCGCCGAGCTCAGGTGCTGCGGAGCTCACCTCGGACGCGGCCGGCTCGATCGTCGTCACCGGCGAGCCGGGCATCGGGAAAGACACGGCTCGCGGAGGAATTCGCCGCCGAGGCCGAGGCAGAGGCGCCGTCGTACATTGGGGCCGCTGTTGGGAAGGCGACGGGGCCCCGGCGTTCTGGCCATGGATCCAGATCGCACGCGACCACGCACGCAGCAGTGACGACGCGTCGGTCCGGATCGCCATGGAACGCGCGCTCGGCGACCTCGAAGGCCGAATCCACGAGACGGTCACTCCACCGGCGCTCGATCCCGCGCCAGCGCGCTTCCGGCTGTTCGACACGATCACGACGCTCCTGGTGACCGCCGCCGCCGCGACGGCCCCTCGTGCTCATCCTCGAGGACCTGCACTGGGCCGACATGCCCTCGCTCGTGCTGCTCCAATTCCTGGTGCGGCACGCGCATGGCGCCGGTGCTCGTCGTCGCGACGTATCGCGACGTCGAGATCGGCAAAAGCGCATCCACTGAGCACGATCCTCGGCGAGCTCGCGAGCCGCGGCGAGCGGATCGCGCTCGCCGGTCTCGGCGCGAACGACGTCGAGGCCTACGTCACGCGAGACCCTCGGCGACGAACGGGGTCGAGGCACTGGCCGACCGTCTCCACCACGAGACCGAGGGCCATCCGTTCTTCGTGGTCGAGTCGGTGCGGCTCCTCGAAGCGAGTGGCGCTGCGGCGATCACAGGCGTCCCGACAGCATTCGCGAGTTGATCGCGCACCGCCTCCGGCAACGATCGGAGTCCTGCCGTGAGATCGCTGAGCGTCGCGGCCGTCGTCGGCCGCGATTTCTCCTCTCCGTGCTGCGGCGGCTGGCGCCGCTCGCTCGGCACGACGTGCTCGCCTTGCTCGGCGAGGCGCTCGACGGCCGCCTCATCGTCGCCGCCGAGCACGACCCCGATGCGCTATCGGTTCAGTCACGCCCTCATTCGCGAGGCGCTCTACAGCGCCACGCCGCTCGCCCGCCGGACCCAGCTACACCGCCAGATCGGCGAGGCGATCGCCGATCTCCGCCGGCGGCGACCACGACGAGCACGTGGCCGAGCTCGCGCATCACTTCCGCGAAGCGGCCGCCGACGGCGACGCGGACGCAGCCATCCGCTACGGGATCCTCGCCGGCGATCGCGCGACCCAGGCGCTCGCCCACGAGGAAGCCGTCGCGCACTACGAGCGGGCGCTGCAGCTCCTCGAGCGGTGCGGCCGCGAGGTGAACCTGCGGCACTGCCCGCTCCTCCTGTCGCTCGGCTTCGCACAAGTACGCACCGGCGACCCTCCCGCCGCCGCGCGCCACGTTCGAGCGCGTCGTCGCGCTCGCGCGCAGCTCCGCCGACCGGAGGACCTCAGTCGGGCCGCGCTCGGCCTCGGGGAGATCGAACGGCAGAGCGAGCGCGTCGTCCCCATCCTCGAGGAAGCGCTGGCGGCGCTCGACGACGCGCGGACAGCGTGCTGCGCTCGCGCCTGCTCAGCCGACTGTCGGTGGCCCTCGTACTGGGCGCAATCGGACGACGCGAAAGCGCGCGCTCAGCGACGAGGCCGTCGCCGCATGGCACGCCGACTCGGCTACGCCCCACCCTCGCCTACGCGCTCAGCAGCCGGCTCTCCGCGCTCTCGGGCCCCGACGACGTCCAGGAACGGCTGGCCGTCGCGACCGAAATGGTGGCGATCGCCGACCAGTGCGATCATCACGAGTTCGCGCTGATCGGCCGCGGGTGGCAGCATCGCCGACGCGCTGGCCCTCGGCGATCTGCCGCACGCACGTTCCACCATCGCCGCCTTCGCGACGATGGCGACCGCATCTCGTCATCCCTACTTCGTGTGGTGGCTGGCGGCCATCCGCACCATGGAAGCGATTCTCGCCGGCCATCTCGACGATGCGGAGCCCTTGGCGCAGAAGTGTCTCGCGCTCGGGCAACGCGCGCGATCGCCGCCGACGCGATCCAGGTGTTCGCCACCCAGTTCTACGTGCTCTGCCGAGAGCGTCAGCTCCACGACCAGATCGAGCCGATCGTGCGCGGCATCGTCGACCAGTTCCCGGAGCTTCCGGGTGGGCGTTGCAGGTTGGCCCTGCTCCACGCGGATCGCGGAAGGTGGCGGAAGCTCGGGCCGAGATGGATCTCCTGGCACCCGACCGCTTCGCGATGGTGCCGCGCAATCCCGATTGGTTGAACAGTATCACCACGCTCGTGCTGGCGTCGGTCCGAGCTTCCCGGCGCTCCCTACGCCGCCACCCTCTACGAGCTCCTCGCCCCGTATCGGACTCGCATCGTCGTCTCCGGCCTGGGCATCCTCTGCTTGGGCTCGGTCGCGCACTATCTCGGCATGCTCGCCACCCGCCTCGGACGCTACGACGAGGCGGAAGCCAGCTTCAGAGGCCATCGCGGCGGAGGAACGTCTCGAGGCGCCCGCCTGGTGCGCCTACACCCGCTACGAGCAGGCGGTACTCTACCTCACCCGGCGCGCTCCAGACGACGAGGCGCGCGCCGCGGCCCTCGTCGCGGCGGCGCGGCCGGTCGCCGAAGCGCACGGCATGCGCCGATTGGCGCTCGTGCTCGATGCTCTCCCATCACGGCGAACGCCGCAGCGCCGCCGAGGCGAACGCCGCCGCCGCCGAGCCGACGCCGGCCCCGACTCCGAGGGCGGAGCGCGCGGCACTCCTCCGCAAAGAGGGCGACTACTGGCGCCTCGGGTGGGAGCAATCGGAATTCCGGCTGCCCGACCGCGTTGGGCTACGGTATCTCGCCACGCTGATCGGCAGTCCGGGACGCGAGTTTCTCGCCGTCGACCTGGTGCGTTCTTCGAGCAGCGGGCATGGTCCGGACGCCGAGCCCATGCGCATCGATGCGAGCATCGCGGAGCTCGGCCGCGCCCGTCCGCTCGCCAGCGCGGAAGCGACGCTCGATCCCTCCGCCGAGCGCGCCTATCGCGCACGCCTCGTCGAGCTCCGGCACGTGCTCGAAGAGGCCCGACGGCACAATGACCTCGGGCGGATCACGGAGGCCGAGCGTGAAACCGACGCCCTCACCCGCGAGATCGCGCGCAGCATCGGCCTGCAGGCGCCGCGGGCGCGACAGCCGCTCGCCGATCGAACGGGCACGGGTCAGCGCGACCCGCGCCATCAAAGCGGCGATCCGCCTGATCCAGGACGAGGATCGCTCCTACGGTCGCCACCTCGGCGTCACCATCAAGACCGGCGCCTTCTGCTCCTACGTACCCGACCCCGAGCTGACGGTGACCTGGCGTCTCTGACGTGGCAGCCTGCGTCGTCACGGGATGTGCGCGGCAGTTCCCGAAGGTGCTTCGCCGCCCGCGTGAGCGGCCGAGCCCCGACGTGTGGAGCCCGCACTCTGCGGATCCGACCCCGGTGTTCTGTACGACACGCCCGTTGTCGACTAGCTTACGATCCGCCGAGCCGCGACGTTGCGCGCCGACGGCATCAGGTTCATGTCGCGCTCGCGTATCCTGCTCATTGCTGCCCTCGCCATCGTCGCAGTGTATGCGCGTATCCTATTTCTGAACGCGTCCAAGACAGAGACAGAGCGAGGCACGCGACGAACAGTCCCCGCCGGAGATCGCGCAGTGATGCCGAGCAACGGCGTCGCACCGACGCCATTTGCCGGCACCCGAGCGCGGCTCGGATGAGACGCTCGCAACGATACGGAGCTCCAAGGCCGCATTGGACGCCGCGGCGTCCCTTCGTCAGAAGGCCCGCTTCCCCCGACTTCCCGTCGGATCGAGGACAATATCGACCCGATCGTCCAAACGCGCGCCGTGAAGGAGCGTCTGAGCCCGCCTGGGCAGGGTCGGAAGCCCACGCTCGTCGTGTTCGCGTCGTCGCTCAGCTACGAAGCGCCGAACCCGATCATCCTCTACGCGAAATTCATCCGCGAGCACCCGGGAAACTGGGCGCCGCGGACCGACGCGGAGATCGCCGGCGAGCTCCGGAACGCCTCCGGCGCGCTCGTCGCCGAGGTCGATCTTCGCGACGATGGACAGAGAGCGTGACATCGAGGCGCGCGACGGCGTGGTTCACGGCCCAGCTCACCCCCGCCGGCGAGGATCTCGATCAGTGGAACGGCTTGATCCGCGTCCAGATCTACGGAGAAACGGCGGACGGCGACCGGCGAAACGCCAGGACGCGTTTCTACTATGGAGCGCCGTCGGCGAAGCTCACGGGGTACTACCGAGATGAGCTGGTGGACGGGCACCTTCAGCTCCTGGCCGAGATCGAGGTGAAGGAGCTCGGCGAGTATCGCCTCGAAGCGACGCTCAGCGGATCACAGGGTTTGCTCGCGTGGTCCGAAAACACCGTCCAGCTCGAGCCGGGCATCAGCATGATGCCGCTGACCTTCTGGGGCTTGGCGCTGCGCGAAGCGAACGAGACCAGGTCCGTACAAGCTGTCGTCGATCGCGCTCGCGAACGTGACGTGACAAACCGCCTCAGCTGAACGACGCGTTCAGTACGACGTACGAGACGGCACCGTACAAACCGCAGGACTTCAGCAACGAGCGCTACAACGACCCACGGCTGCTCGAGAGAGCCGCGCGCGCCGAAGCGCGGGCGCGCGCGGCGAAACGACGGGTGGCCGGTAACGACGTCGTCCGCCATGCCGCCGTCCCGTCGGATCCTGACCTTTGCCGAGTATGCCGCGATCCGGCACGCCACGCCGTACGTCGTCGACGTTCGGCGGGACGGAGCACGGCTGCTGCTCTTCGGCGGCTGGCACAGCTCCGATCCGGCGTTGCCGATGTTCGACCAGATCGCAACCGCGTTCGCGGAGCTTTCACCCGAATTCGCCTTGCACGAGGAACGCCCCCGCACCCCGAGCCCGACCGGGAGATCGCGATCCGCCGGCACGGGGAAGCCGGGTTGGTGACCCACCTGGCGCGCGCGCGGGCATCGCGACGGCGAGCATGGATATCCCGCTGGCAGAGGAAGCGCGGCTTCTGCGGCGCGAGCTCTCCCAGGGTGAGGCGCTGGTGTTTCTGGTCGTGCGCCAGCTGGCGTCGTTCAACCGCAAGACTGCCCGCATGGATTTCGACGGATACTTCGGCGAGTTCTTCGACCTGATCGCACCGGCACTGGAGCTCGCCGCCATCGATTGGCCGCTCATCGAGCGGGAGCACCTCCGCGTGGTCGGGCATCCGCTCGAGGCACGGCGCGTGACGGGGCACGAGACCAATCCCATGCGCGACGACCTCGTGACGCAGCGGATCGCGCAGCGATCGAATCGCCTGCGCGACGAGCACATGCTCCACCGCCTGCTCGCTGCGCTGGCGGAATACCGCCGCGTGTTCGCAGTGGTCGGCGTGACGCATGCGGTCATGCTGGAACCGGCGCTGCGGGCCGCCGGCGAGCATGGCGACTACCCGTGAGGCGAACCCAGGGAGATCTTGGCAAGAGTTGTGGATCACATCGTAGGCACGATGGATCGAGAGTCTGCCGAGCCATCGTCGACGCTGTCATCGACCGACCTCTGGCCCCGAAGCCTCTCCGCTATTCGCCAGCGGCGGCCGCTCGCGCCGCCTTCATCCCCTTCAGCATGGACGTGGTCATCACGTCATACGTCTCTGACCAAGCCGCCTCCGCCTCGGGCGTCATGCGCGGCCCCAGTGCCTCCCGCAGCGTCGCGATCAGCGCACGCTTCACCACGACAAAATGCGCTTTCACGGCGCCATAGCCGACGTGCCGGGCGCCAAGGTCCACCAGAGCCGGTGGACAGCTCATCCAGCCGCGACAGGCTGCGCACCGCCAGAAAAAGCATCTCCACGAACATCCGCTCCTGCAGCTCCAGCGGTGTGGTCGTGAACAAGACGCGCGTCCCGGGGGCCATGCTGAAGAGGGTCTCGTAGAAGCGCTTGCCGAAGCGCGCGCCGTCGCGCGCCACCTCGGCGAGCGTCGATTGGACCAACAGCACCGGGTCTTGCATGACCAGTCCCGTCACCTCGTGCAGGCGCGTCTGGCCGCTCTTCCCTTTGAGCTCGACGTCGAACGCGCGCGGGCTCTTCACCAGGTGACGCACGTGCTCCAGGAAGTCGTCCGAGACGAGCACTGGCGCGCCCAGATCCTTGGTGGCGCTTTCGATGCGGCTCGCCACGTTCACGCTGTCACCTATGGCGGTGAGCTGCAGCTTGGAGCTGTGACCGATGGGACCCACGATCGCGGTTCCAAAATGCACTCCGATCCCCATGGCCAGGGAGATTCCGAATTCCGTCAGCACGCGGCGGTTCAGGTCGGCGAGGCCTTGCTGCATCAAGAGCGCGGACCGGACGGCATCCAGGCACGTGCGTGACGGCGACGCGCCATCCAGCCCGTAGTGGGCCACCAGCGCGTCGCCGATGTGGCACATGTCGATGTAGCCATTGTTGTTGAGGATGGGCTCCCCGACGGCCTCGAAATAGCGGTTGAGCAGGTGCACCACGTCATAGGGCAAATGTCGCTCCGTGAGCGGCGTGAATCCGCGAAGATCGCAAAACATGATGGCCAGTGAGAGCTCACGGCCGCGCTGAAGGTTGGACTCCTCGACGCGCATCCGCGCGGCGTCCGCGGCGGAGGCGAATGATGCGCTCCACGATGACATCACCGAAGACGCGCGTCTGACACGCGAGGCGTGTGAAGGCGTCCCAGCCGCGCTCCTCCGCTATGGCACGCTCCGCATCCGTACGAGGAGAGAGGTTGGCAAGCCCGTCCAGAACTCGAACACGGCAGGTGGTGCAGCGCGCATGCCCCCGCATTCCGACATGTGTGGAACGCGGTGAAACTGGGAGATTCTCAGGATGGTTTGCGACGGCGCTTCAACGTCCGCCGTTCTGGCATCACTGAAATAGACCACCCGTGCCCGGCCGGATTGCGTCACGACGAGCTGCTCATGTGCAAGACGATCGGTCCCTTTGCTCGTGGGACGGACGGCTACTTCCTGTGCGCGCCGTACACGACGCCGTCGTCGCTCGTCACCTGGTTCATGGTCGCGCCGACGCAGAAGCCCTCGGTGGTGACGAGCTGGATCGTAGGGCTCACGTTGCCTGCGAGTGCGGCCGCGATACCGACCGGGAGATAGATGTGTGTGCCTCGATCGACGTTACTGGAACCCGCCGCATATGCCTTGCCCTTGCCCGTGTCACCCGAGGTGTACTGGATCCTGTTGACGCCGTCCTCGTAGCCGACGCTATCACTGTAGAGATAGCCGCGATTGGTCGCCTTCCAGCACTGGTTGTTGCCCGGGTTGCCCGGGCAGTTTCTGTGGGCGACAGCGATGACCCTGAGACCTCGGACCAGCGCACCGAGGTCGTCGTAGATGCAGAGCGAGGAGCGCCCGACCGTGAGCGGCGTGAGGGTGGGGCTTGCCGGGTCGCCGTAATCCGACTGCGTGGTGGCCTCCGCAATCTTCGTCCACCGGAGCCTGAGACGCTCCTTCCGGGCACCTTCTCGTGCGCGAGAAGCTGCGCCCGTGTTGCAGTGAAGCTACGGGGCGACCGGGGCCGGCGCACACGGCTCGACCCTTGCAGACGTCGGAGCAGCCGTCGTTCGGGGTGCCGTTGCCGTCGTCGCATTCCTCGCCCGACTCCACGACGCCGTTGCCGCAGACCGCGGCGCGTGCCGATCCTGGATTGCTCAGAAAGGCGAGCGTGACCAGGAACGCGAGCGCTTCGATTCTCTGATGGTCGTCATCGCTGCTCCACGAGGATTCGAGGCTAGAAGGCTGACGGGACCGTACCAGATGCTCGCTGGGGGACGAAAGGAAAAACAGGGCGACGCGGCCCCGCGCCGCGTGCCGCCGAATGATCAGCTCGTCGCGGGCTGACACTCGAGCTGCAGCTTGTCCTTGTCCACGTCTCCCTGTAGGGCTTTGCCCGCGACTTCAGGATGATCTTGCTGCTCGTGTAAGCGCCCGGCATGCCTCGGAGCGGCAGCGTCACCGGCAGCCACTCGGTGCAGATGTCGCTGATCGTGGGCCCGACGATCGCGCCTGGGATCGTACCGAAACTCGCGCGCACGGCCGCGAGCACAGGGTTCGTCGCCGCCTGCTTTGGCCGACGGCCGCTCGAGCCGTCCAGCTGGCAATCCGAATCCCGGTGCCGCACTCGACCATTCCGGACGCGTTGACGCACACCCGAACGTGGAACGTGCACGCGCCCGGCGTACCGCCGTCGAAGTCGCACCGCGGGTCGTCGTCGACGCAGCGCTGCTTCGACCGGAATCGGCCGTCCCTGTCGGTGAGGGGTCGTTGCTGGGATTGTCGACGATCCAGACGATGCGGCAGTCGGTGCGGCGCGATCCGCCGCCCGCGATCGGCTCGAGCGTGCACTGCGACGTGCACCCGTCGCCGACCGTGCCGTTGGCATCGTCGTGCATGGCTGGCTGCAGGTGGGCTCGGGAATCCCGTCGCCGCACACCAGCCCGGTCTCGCTGAGGCAATTGGCGCTGCAGCCGTCGCAGTTCGTGGCGTTGCCGTCGTCGCACTCTTCCGTGCTGTCGACGATCCTGTCGCCGCAACGTGGCAGGCCGCAATCGGTACGACACGCATCCGCGATTGCGTCGCTGTTGCCGGGCCCGTCGTCGCATTGCTCTGCAGTCGGGGTGTTGGATTCCGTCGCCGCATTGCAGCGACCCCAGGCAAGCACAGGGACAGCACCTTGGCCGAGACGCCGCCATTCGGATTCCAGACCGTGACGAAGTGACCGTTCGCGAGCTGCGCGACGCGCGCGCGCCGGTGGCGAGCTCGTCGGCGATGACGAACTCGTGTCCGAGCGGCGCGTTGCCGGCGTCGTAGGCGCGACCGCGAACCTTCTGGGTGGTGAGCTCGGTGCCGTCGGTACCCGCCCAGACGACGAGAGCATTGCCTTGAAGATCCAGCTCGACGTCCGGGACCCATTCCTCGCTGGTATAGGACGGATGCACGAGGACGGCGCTGCCGATGAGGTCACCCGCGGTGTCGAGGCGGCGCATCCAGACGCTGCGTCTCGGATTGCTGCTCGTGCTCGTGCCCGTGCTCAGCGACGACGGCGTAGCCGTTCGGACTGACGGCAACCCGGTGCGGTCGGAATTCGACGCCGAGCGAGAATGCGGGTCCGCGGGGTGTCCCATCGCCATCGTACAGGCGCGCCAGGTGCGGGCCCGCCGGGTCGGTGAGCCCGTTCCACACCACGATGAAACCCCCGTCGGCGAGTCGGGCCGCATCGGCATAGACCCCGGACGCGTCGGTGACGAAGTCTGCGCCGGCCGTTCCCGATGCATTGTAGCGACGCGCTGCACCCCGTCGCTGTCGTGCCAGAGCACGACCGACCCCGACGACAGCCCCGCGACTCCCCGGAGGTCGATGAGCTGGTCATCGCTCGTCACCCAGAAGCTCGGCGCCAGCGGCCAGCCGTTGGCGTTCAGCGGGCGGGCGTAGATCGCCGAGTTGTTGTTACGGCGGTGCCAGGCAGCGATCATGGTGCCGTCCGGCCGCACACTGATCGCCGTCTCGCGGACGTTGAACGTGGTGTCGATCTCCACAGGCGCGTGGAGGGCGATGCCGGCCGCGGAGAAATCGGCGCGTGACTGCCCGCTGCTTGTCGCTCTGGAACTCGGCTCCGTCCATATGAAGACGACCGTGCTGTCGGTGCCGAGCGGCGACGTCGGGGCATAGATCGAATGCTCACCGACGGTGAAGGTCTCCACCTCGGTGATCTGCGCCGAGGCCGGCCCGTCTGCGAACGCGATCACGGCGAAACAGAGGAGACAAGAGCCGGCCGCTCGACGCACGGTGCACCTCCAAAGCTCGAGAGTCTCGGCACTTCTATGCCGGAGACACGCGGCACCGCAATCGAAAAACCGGCACCTCCATGGACGCGACCGCCACGGTGAAGTCAGACGCGATCCGATCGAAATGCTCCCGATTGGCCTCGTTTCCTGATGTGCTGGGCGGAGACGTCGAGGTCACGGCCGGCCGCGGTCGAGCGGGTGAGCGAGCTCCTCGGCGATCTCGTTTGCGAGCTCGTGTCGTCCCGAGGAGCGGAGCAAGGGCGACCGCCTCCCCTGCCGTATCGGCGGCGTCCCGAGGACGTCCTGCCGCCGTGTAGGCGACGGCGAGCGTGCGCAGCAGTTCGGGGTCCTTGCGTCCCGAAATGCGGCACGCCTCCTCGGCGAGCGCGACCGCTGCGCTCGGGTCGCGTACCGCCGGATCGTTGGCCGTCGCCATGAACATGGCGAGACGCTCGCGCACGGCGGGCGAGTCGGGCCGCAGGCGGAAGAGGGTCGCGATACGTCCCGGCCGCCTCGACGCGTCGCGTCCCTGCTGAGCGAGAGCCCCGCTAGCGCGAAATGCGCCTCGTCGAACGTTGACGGAGGCGGAGCGCCTCCCGGAGCTCGGTGATCGCCTCCTCGTGCCGCCCTTCGCCGGAGAGCGCCGCGGCGAGGTTGAAGTGACCGTCCGGACGGTCGGGACGCAGGCGCACCGCCTCGGCATAGTGGGCGGTCGCCTCGCGGGTCCGCCCCGTACGCTCGAGCGCCATGGCGAGATTGTTGTGAGCCTCGGCGAACGCGGGCCGGACGCGGAGCGCGGCCTGGAAGTGACCGATCGCCTCCTCCAGCTGACCGCGCTCGGCGAGCAGGGTCCCGAGGTTGCCCTGGGCGAGCGCGTAGTCGGAGCTCGATGCGCACCGCCTCGGTATAGTGCGCGATGGCGTCGTCGCGTCGGCCCGGCTCCGCGAGGTCCACCCCTAGGTTGTAGTGGGCGAGGTGGTTGTCCTCGGTCACGGCGAGCGCGTGCTCGAACAGGGTGGCGCTGTTTTGCCAGTGCCGGAGCTGGACGCGCGTCAGGATCCCTGCGGGGACGAGGACGGCCGCCGCAGCGAGCGCACCGGCGAGCCGGTGCACCCGAAATCGACGCAGCATCTCCGTCACCCCCAGGTCACCATGAGGAAGATGCCGATGGACGGAAGGTACGCGTAGCGATCGGCGAGGTCCCTGCCCGCCGAGCTTCACGATGTCGATCGTGGGAGACAACGTGGCGGAGGTACCAGAGCCAGCCGACGATCAGATAGTGACGGCGGCGCACGTTCCACACCGCCACGAGGGAGATGCCGCCGAGGACGAGCACCGCCGCGACCAGCTCCCCGAGGGAGGGCGCCGTGCAACGGATAGAACACGGCGAGACGGGTCGGCCAGATCATCTTCCCCAGATAGCGGACGTGGAGACCAGCACGGTCGGCACACGAACCGCGAGAGCGGATAGTCCTCGAGCACGACGCCGGCTCCGAACGTTCGTTGGACGGCGACCGGTGACCGCGGCGCCGAGCGCAGCGAGGACGAAGAGCGGCATCTTCTCGAGGATCAGACGCCGTGGCGTCTCGCGCGGCAGTCGGCCCGGCATCGCGCCGGCGGGTGCGGCCGGAAGCCCGACCCGTCCAAGCGGCCACCAGTCGAGGAGGAGGCATACGAGCGGAAAGGTCACGACCAGCCCCTTCGACAGGAGACCGAGGACGAGCGTCAGCGCCAACAGGAGCCGGGTGCCGAGCCAGGGCCGCGCGACGTAGCGCCAGTAGCAGCACAAGCCGAAGCGTGAAGAAGAGGACGCTCAGCACGTCCCTGCGCTCCGCGATCCAGGCGACCGACTCGACGCGGAGCGGGTGGAGCGCGAACAGCGCCGCGACGAACGCGCTCGGCCACACCGCACCCGTCATCACCCGGAAGCCGACGAACAGGAAGACGCTGCTCGCCGCATGGAGGAGGACGCTGGTGACATGATGCCCGCCGGCGTTGGGCCCGAAGAGCTGCCAGTCGAGCATGTGCGAGAGCCACGTCAACGGAACCAATTCGAGGCCTGATGCCGGTGAGCGCCCAACGGAAGCCCGCCCAGGACAATCCTGCCCTCACATGCGGGTTCTCGGTGACGTAGTCCCGATCGTCGAAGTTGATGAAATCGTATCCGGTGACCGGCGCGTAGAGCATGAGGACCGCCCCGGCGAGCGCGACGACCACCACGACGTCGACGAGCGGACCCATCCGCGGGGAAGATCCGACAGCGTCCCGGTCCGGTCGTGACCGCCCGCCGCCGCCGCGTGCCTGCCGTCGAGCGGACATACGGTTCCTCTATCGCAGCGCTGCCGCCGCGCGCAGCTCCGCGAGATAGCCCGGAGCGTCGCGCTGCTCTGGATGGTCTCGTACGAAGGTCTCGTCGTAGTACTCCGGATCGACGACGAGGTGATCGAACCACGGAGTGGCGCGCAGCTGCACGAGGTAGGCGACGCGGAGCGCGGTCGCGAGCAGCAACACCGAAACCAGCCAGCCGCGGCTCGCCAGCAGACGGCGTACGCCGTCACTCCTTCCCTCGCGCTGTCGCGCCGCCGTCAAAGCGGGCGGAGGATCGGCCGGCTCCCGGCGGGTGTCAACCGACGGCGGCCGGGGAGTGGTCGGGTTGCGTCCAGCGTTGCCGGGCGCGGTAGGACCTGCAAAGTGACCGCTGCCCGCGGCCGCACTCACGTGGACCTGACGCACCGGGCGAGCTAGGGGCAGCGACCATGAGATCGCGCGAGACCAGCCTTGGGTCGACCTGCTAGCCGCGCAGCGACGGCTGCCGGCGCCGCGGCGCCATCTACCCTGCTCGTCGCCGTCGGCGCTCGGCGGTCTCGTCCTCGCCGCTCTACGCCCCCGCGTTGCGGGCCGGTTTCATCTGGGACGACGACGCGTACGTCACCAACAACCAGGCGCTGCGCAGCGTTCGGCGGTGCTCGGTCGGATCTGGCTCGCGCCGGGCGCGACTCCGCAGTACTACCCAGCTCACCTTCACGAGCTTCTGGATCGAGCACCAGATCTTCGGCGACCGTCCCTTCGGCTACCACCTGACGAACGTCGCGCCTCCACGGACTGAACGCGATCCTGGTCTGGCTCGTGCCTCGCTCGTCTGGCGATGCCCGGCGCCTGGCTCGCCGCCGCGGTCTTCGCCGTTCATCCGGTCCACGTCGAATCGGTGGCGTGGATCACCGAGCGCAAGAACCTGCTCTCCGGGGCCCTCTATCTGACCGCCCTGCTGCTCGCGGTCGCGCGCCGCCGGATCACCGTCGATCGCCGAGCGGCGCGAGCATCGGTGGCTGGTGGTGGCGGCCTTCGTCGGTGCGCTGCTCGCCAAGACGGTCACCTGCACCTTGCCGGTCGTGCTTTGTTGCTGCTCTGGGTGGCGGCACGGGCGGCTCACGCGCCGCGACGTCGTCGCCACCCTGCCCCTCTTCGCCGTCGGCTGCGTCCTCGCGCTGGTCACGATCTGGATGGAGCGCTCGCACGTCGGGGCGCGTGGCGCGCCCTGGGATCTATCGCCGCTCGCGCGCGTGCTGATCGCCGGTCGCGCGCTCTGGTTCTACCTGGCGACGGTGCTCGTGGCCCCATCCGCTGAGCTTCGTGTATCCGCGCTGGACGATCGACCCGTCGACGTGGTGGCAATGGCTCTTCCCGCTCGCCGCGGCCGCCGTCGCCCTCGTCCTGTGGCTCGGCCGCGCCCGCTTCGGCCGCTGGCCGATCGTCGCGCTGCGCCGGCTTCGCCGTGACCCTCGCGCCCGCCCTCGGTTTCGTCGACGTCTACCCGATGCGCTACACCTTCGTCGCCGATCACTATCAGTATCTCGCGAGCCTCTTCGTGATCGTGCCGGCGGCCGCGGCACTCACCGTACGCCGCGGAACGGCGCGTTGCCGGCACGCGCACCGTCGACGGGACTGGCGCTCGCGGCGGTCGTCGTGAGCGCGCTCGCCGTCCTGACCTGGCGCCAGACCTCGGTCTACGCCGACCAGGAGACGCTGTGGCGCGACGTGATCGCGAAGAACCCGTCGGCGTCGATGGCCCACATCAACCTCGGCCTGTGGCTGCATCAGGAGGCCGCTCGCGCGCGAAGCGCTGACCGCGCTCGACGATGCGCTCCGCCTCGAGCCCGGCGACGCGGAGGTCCACGGCGACCTCGGAATCGTGCTCGCGGCGCTCGGTCGGCGCGAGGACTGCGCGCGCCCACCTCGAGGAGGCGATTCGCCTCGCGCCAGCGTCGGCACAAGCGCACAGCAACCTCGGCAACGCGCTCGCCGCCGAGGGCCGCCTCGACGAAGCGACCGCCGCAGTATCGCGAGGCGGTCCGGCTCGCGCCCGCCTTCGCCGACGCGCAGAGCAACCTCGCCAACGTGCTCGCCCAGCAAGGCCGAATCGACGAGGCCCTGGCCGGGTATCGCGCCGCCCTCGCCGCCGATCCCGGATTCGTCGCCGCGCACTTCAACTACGCCGTCGTGCTGTCGAGTGCCGGGCGCGTGGACGACGTCCGTGGCAGAGCTTCGCGCCACGATCGCGCTCGACCCACGCCACCTCGAAGCGCACCGTCGCCTCGGCGCGTTGCTGGCGGGACGCGGCCGGCATGGACGACGCGATCCCGCATCTGGCCGCCGCCGCGGCGCCTCCAGCCAGAGCAGGCCGACGACCACTACCGCCTGGCCGTCACCCTCGCCGCCGCCGGACACCTGGCCGAGGCGATCGCTTCCTACCGACGCGCGCTCGCGCTCCGTCCGGACGTCGCCGATTTCCACAACGATCTCGGGATCGCGCTCGCGCGCCGAGGCGACCCGGCCGGCGCCGCGGACGAGTTTCGCGCGGCGTTCGCGCCTCGCGCCCGACCACAGCGAGGCGCGCGCCAATCTCGCCACCGTCGCGCCGGGATCGAGCCCGTGACCGCCGGACGCCGCGCGTGTCGCGCGGACTGGACGCCGCGCTCGCCCTCGCGCTCGTCGCGGTGACCCTCGCGCTCTACGCGCCCGTCCGTCACCACGAGTTCCTGAACTACGACGACCCCGAATACGTCAGCGCGAACCCCATCGTGCGGCGCGGCCTCACGACCGAGGGCGTCCGCTGGGCGCTCACGAGCCGGCACCAGGCGACCTGGCACCCGCTCACCAGCCTGAGCCATCTCCTCGACGTCACCCTCTTCGGCCTCGACCCCGGCGCCCACCTGCTCGTCAACGTCGTGCTGCACGGCCTCGCCGCCGTGATCCTCTTCCTCGTGCTCCACGCGATGACGGGCGCGCGCTGGACGAGCGCCTGGGTGGCGGCGCTCTTCGCGATGGCATCCGCTGCACGTCGAGTCGGTCGCCTGATCTCGGAGCGGAAGGACGTGCCGGAGCGGTCTCGGTTCTGGATAAAGCGACCCTCGCCGCGCATGTCGCCTACGCGTGCCCGGGGCGCGCGCGGTTCCTCCTCGTCGGGGCTAGTGTTCGCCTCGGACTGCTCTCGCCAAACCGATGCTGGTGACGTTGCCCGCGATTCTGCTGCTGCTCTTCGACTACTGGTCGCTCGCCCGCACGGGCGGCGCCACGGACGGGCGCCGCTCACGACGGCCGCGCTCGTCCGTGAGAAGTGGTCCCGCTCGTCGTGCTCGCTCGCGGTGGCATCGTCACGGTGGTCGTGCAGCAGCGGCCGGAGCGATCACCACGCTCGCGTCGGCGCCGCTCGGCCTCGTATCGGCAACGCCCTTTGCCCGCCTATGCGACGTACCTGAAGATGGTTCTGGCCTGTCGACCTCGCGATCTTCATCCGGCGGCAAACTGTTCTTTCGGGGTGGCGGCGCTCTCGCGGCCGGCGGCTCGCCGCGCTGTCGACTGTCCTCGCGTACCACGGACGACGCCGGCCTGGCGCCTGCTGGCTGGCTGTGGTACGTGATCGCCCTCCCTCCCGTGAGCGGCATCATCCGTCAGGCGAACAGGCGATGGCCGATCGCTTCACCTACCTGCCGCTGATCGGCGTCTTCATCCTCCTCGCGTGGGGCGCACTGAAGAGGCTGGTGCCGCGGGCGCGTCATCGATCAGGTGCTCTTCACGGGTAAGCGGTCATCGCGGCGCTGATCGCCTGCTCGCGGTCAGCGCCCGCCAGATCGGGCATTGGCAGGACAGCGACGCTCCCCTTCGTCACGCCTCGCCGTCACCGCCGACAACTACGTCGCCCACCTGAACCCGAACGCGCTTGCCGCGCGCGGTGAGCGCGACCGCGATGCAGCACTACCGGGCGGCGCTGACGGCTGCCCCGAGTACGCCGAGGCGCACCTCGACCTGGGGCTCATGTTGGCGCAGCGCGGGGACGGCGACGGCGCGCTCCGGGAGTACGCCGAAGCCGTGCGCCTGAAGCCGAGCCTGGTCGTCGCCGAGTACAACTGGGGGAGCCTCCTCGCCGAGCGCGGCGCGCTCGCGGACGGCCCTGCCGCACTACGAGCGCGCGCTCGCGCTCGATCCGAGCTACGCCAAGGCCGCCAACAACCTGGGATGGGCGCTCGCCGAGCAGGGTCGATTGAACGCCGCGGTCGAACGCTACCGGCAGGCGCTCCGGATCGCGCCGGACCTGACCGCCGCGCCACAACAACCTGGCGGTCGCGCGCTCGAGGGGCTCGGTCGCCACGACGAAGCGCTCGCCGAGTACGCGAGCGGCGGTGCGACTCGCGCCGAATGAGCCGCGCGCCCGTGCCAACCACGCCGCCGTGCCTCGCCGGCCGCGGCCGCACCGGCGGAGGCGATCGCCGAGTACCGCGAGGCGGTGCGGTTGGCGCCGACCATGGTCGGGATCCGCATCGCGCTGGCGCGCCGTCCTCGCGGCCACACGGCGAAGAGGCGGCGGCGGTGCGCGAATATCGCACCGCGCTGGAGGAACGACCCGCCTCGCCGGACGCCGACAAGGGGCTCGCCTGGGTCCTCGCGACGGCCAACGATACCGCGATCCGCGACCCCGCCGAGGCCGTCCGCCTCGCCGAGAGCGCCGGCGCCGCGACCGGCCGCACGGACCCGGGCGCTCTCGACACGCTCGCCGCGGCCTACGCGGCGAGCGGGCGCGCTTCGCGGACGCCGCCGCGACGGCCGAGCGCGCGCTCGCGCTGGCACGCGCCGCCGATCGCGCCGACCTCGCCACGACGATCGACGCGCGCCTCGCGCGCTATCGGGCCGGAGAGCCGGCGCGCGATGACGACGCGCGAGGATGATCTCTGCCGAGCCGTTGGCGCGTGCGCTGCAGACTGAGCCTCGAGCGGCCCGCCACCGCCCGAGCCTCAGCGCGACGGCGACGCGCGCTGCGCCGCGAGCCAGGCATCGATCTGCTCGGCGAGCGCGGGCTGCCCGCCCGCCCGCGCCAGGCCGCGGGCCTGCTCGGCCTGCCAGCGCCGCCGTGGTCGCGTCGGTCTCTGGAGGGCGCTCGCGTTGGCGCGCGCGATGCGTCCTGCCGCGCCGACGGCCACCTCCAGCTCAACCGTACGCGCGAATGCTCTGACCGCGGCGGCGAGCGGCCGCTGAAAGAGCAGGTTGAACTCCAGCATCGGCCCGACGATGCAGCGTGTGCAGGGGACTCGCGGTTCCATGCCGTCCGCCAATCGTGCGCGAGCATGTCCACGGGGGTGGTCTTGCCCTTGGTGTAGGCGCATGGATACGCCCGGCCCTGCGGGTCGATGTAGACGTAGCCGCGCCCCGGCCGCGCAGCGTCTTCGCCCGGCGCATGGTACGCGGAGACCGAGAAATCCTCCCACTCCGCCAGGAACTCGAGATAGGGCGTCGAGCTCACGATCGGGCGCCCTTTGCTGCTTCCGCGAGCAGGCTCGCGCCAGAAGGCCCGGAACTGCTCGTTCGGCACCGCCGGCGACACCGTGCCCCGCACGATGTCGGTCTCGGTGCACTGGGGTTGGAAATGGAGCCGAAAGCCCATCGTCCTCGGCGAGCCGCAGGAGCGTCTCGATTGCGCGAGGCTGTGCTCGGTCACGACGCAGATCGCGATCACCGGTTTCCGTTGGCGCACCAGCGCCTCGATGCCCGCGATCACGCCGGCGTACGATCCCTCGCCACGAGCCGCGACGTGCGACGGCTCGTCCCCGTCGAGGCTCGTGGTAGACGAGATCGGCGAGGGCGAGCCCGTCGGGATGGCGGTCGAAGAGCGTCAGGTTCGAGTTGACGCTGACGAAGAAACCGCGTTGCTTCGCGAGCCGCGATGACGTCGCCGATGTCTCGGCGCACCATGGCTTCGCCGCCGGCGAGACCGAGGCGACGAACCCCCATCGCCTGCAGCCGATCGAAGAGCACGGCGATGTGCGCGAGATCGAGATTGGTCGGATCGATGAAGGGGCAGTTGCAGTAAGTGCAGCGCAGATTGCAGCGGTTGGTGACGGCGAACGTCGCCGGCGAACTAGCGCAGCAATACGTAACTGAACGAAGTACAA
>ERZ1370068.2742-contig-1874_pt1 | contig 83931 bp, 151 predicted proteins | sample MGYA00561227_ERZ1370068 | MGnify/ENA primary metagenome ERZ1370068 (study PRJEB38410, sample SAMEA6850437) | metagenome | study: Metagenomic assessment of the ecological functions of the soil: analysis of the soil microbiota associated with the...
TTGTGCATAGGCAATGGCGCCGCAAGAATCTGCGCCGCGCCGATTTTGGCGCTGGTAATCTGGGCATCGGCGACGTGGCCATTGAGAATCTGGTTCAGGCCAATCTTCGCAGAGGTGACGGACTCGGTTTGGAGATTGATGTTGCCGACGGCGAGGGCCTTGATATGCGCATAGTCAATCGTCGCGTCAGCAATTTGCGCCGAGACGGTAATAACGGCCTCATCGGTAACGAGCTTACCAGCGGTGATACTCCCGGCGAGAATCTTGTTCGCATTGACGGCGTTGTCTTGAATGCCATTGGTACTCGCACCGGCGCCGAAATGCCACATGACTTGTCCGGCGCCGTTGAAGAGGTTGAGTCCGTAGAGCAGCGGATCCGTGTCGCTTAAACGCCCGAAAATAGCGCGCACGGTGGGGGTACCTGCTTGTCAAGGATGTAGATGCGGCTATTCACACCATCCAGGACCATCGTTGTGCCCACGCCAATCAAGACAGTAGAGATAAGGGTCCCAGTCGCGATCTTGTCGGCGACGAGGCTTTCAATATACGTGCTATCAATCTGCCCTGTTGTTGCCGTGACCGTGGTCGTGGGCCCTGGAGGGTGAAAGGACACGCTCCGATTGCCTGAGGTATCGACCGCACGAATCCAGTAGTACCAGGTTTGGGTGGCGCCGAGGCCGCCATGCACAAAACCATGGACGCCCGTCCCGACCATCCCTGCAGTGAGGAGGTCATTCGCAGTGCCAGATGCCCAGACCTCACTATAGGCATAGTCCTTGTCAGCGGGTGGGGTCCAAAGCAGTTTGATGCTCTGCATCGAGGCAAAGCGAGCAGGCCGTCTGGGGCAAGCGGCGGCACGGTATCGCGAGCGGTGACAATGCTCTGTTCAGGCGTAAACGGACTAATATTATGAAACTGGTCGTAGGCGGCCATCTTGGCGTAGACAGTCAGATTGCCGGGAACGCTCTCTAAGCGCACCGAAGAATCCGGCGCGCTGATCGTCATAACGGTGGGCACGACTGTTTCACCCATGCGAAAGTACACGTAATACGCCGCAAGATCGTCTTCGGTATTCGGCGTCCAGGCAGCCTGCACCCACTGGCATAATCGTCCCGTCATCACTGAGCGCCGTGCCCGTGGAGAGGACGAGGCCTGTCGGGGTCGCCGGGGGTCGTGTCGTGACCTGTCAGCGTCGTAGGCGTAAAGGTGGCAATCTGCGTGGGAATCCCGACGCCAAAGCTATCAAAGGGCAGAATATACGTATAATAGGGGACATTGGCGGTGAGATCGCCCGGAAGAATTTTCTTAAAGGCAATCCCAGCATCCTGATAGGTCGCGAGCGGCGGATTCACGGTATCTAGGTAGATCGTATAATAGGCAAAGTCACGGGGCTCAACATATTCCGTCCAGGCAATCAAGCCTGCCAGCGAAAGCCCGCGCACGCTCGGCGCCATGTTGCTCATATCCGGTGGTGGATTGGTCACGGTGATGGTCGCGGGATCGAGCGACACGCGCCCAGTATTGGTACGCGCAAAGACGTAGAGGGCAATATCGCGACGGGCTCCGCCAAAACCGTTCCGGATCTGGTCTTCGCTATTTTGTTCAAAGCTATAGGTCCAGGAGACTTCGGTATCGCGGGCGGTGGTGGGCACGACCACGGAGCGCATCAGGTACTCCTGCCCCGGCGCCCAGACCTGCACGAGATAGTCTTGCACAAAAACGTTTCAGAAAAGAGCGGCGAATCTGCGACGGGGTCCCAAGCAAAATGAACGTCGCGTCCTTCAAACGTCGAGGACACCGACTGCCTGGCCCTGGCAGGCGCAAATTGCGCACGGTCCCTGGAAAGAAGTCTGGCGTCGTGGGCCCCGCTACATGAATAATGCGGTCCAACGCGCCAGCCGTATTCGGTACGCCGCGCTGGGAAATGGGAATCACCCGGTAGACATACGTAATACCAGTGAGCACGGTCGGATCATCAAATCGAGCACATGCCCCGCACTTGCGCGAGCGGCACAAAATCCACATTGGCATCACTAGCATCCTGGATCGTGGCCAGATCGAGCATGCCTGCTTGCGCCGTCCCCGCTTGTCCACTAGAGAGCACCGTCCGCCGCAGGATTTGTGCCCCGCCGTAAGGTGCATAGCCGCTAGAGAGTGCTGCCACATCCCAGGACAGATTGACGACCCGCAAGCTGGCGCCACTCGGTTGCACCCGTGTCACTTCCGTGAGCAACAGGAACGTGAGCGGCGGCGGGGTCCCAAGGGATTAAAGAGCAGCGTGGTTACCGGCAGCGGCACGCCGAAGGGCTCATCATAGATTGACGCGTTGTGGATGACGGCCTGGAGATGGACGGTCGTATCGCTGCGGCGTTCCAGTTTGGTGACGCGAAAGAGTTTCACGGCCCCGTCCGGCGTGCGCGGTCCAAAGGCCCACAGGGTGGTACGTGCATAGGGATGCTGCTGAAACGGCTCCCCGGCAATGATCAGCGTCCGCGTGGGCACGGTCGTACCTGGATTGACCACGATCCGTGCGTCAGTGCCATCATCGGGAAACCGCAGGTACACGTGATACGTCACCCCGGGCTGCATCGTGACGTCCTCATCAAGCTGGATGACACTGGCCGTGGAGCCTTCCTCCACCCGACCAGAAACTCCCCACCCTGGGAGCGGATGCGCAAAGCGAAAAACGTCATGCACCTGCAAGACAATGGCTTCAAGGCTCGCATCCATCTCCAAGTGGAGCGTTTCAAGGCGGCGACGGTTCAGCTCAAATTGGAGCGCCCGGATGACGCGGGAGGGCTTGGTGACTCCGCGCAGCTCCAGACTTTGCTTATGCACCTCGGCAGGCCACTGCTCGACAGGTGGCCAGGTAAGGACATCCTGTTCAAATTCATTCTCTTCATTGGCAAAGCGGGCTTCCAAGACGTTGACGCGGTCGGCGTCTCGACGTATGTCAGGCGTACGTTGCGACAGTTAGTCAGGAGAGCAGTTGCACGGCCGGGTCATCCCGCGTCACGCGGGGCGTCCATAACCCGCCAGATTTGACGAGGAGCGTGCGCGAGCCGCCCATCATGTCCATGAGAATCGTCTGCGCGCGGGCGTCCTGCGCCACCACGTAATTCATACGATGGCGCGGCTCCCCGCAAAGACTTCATCGCAATAGGCAGCCCAAACGGCAAAGCCTTGGAGATCAATGTCACTATCTGGAATACCCAGGCCATAACGCAGATTGGTGAGAAAATCCATGACACACCAGGCAGGATTATCACTCCAGGTTTCTGTATGGGTAAACACTCCCACGCGCACGGTACGTCCAATCACCTCAGTGGTCATGTTTGGCGAGACCGCCTTGCAATCCCTCTGTCGCCACCGAGCGCAAGCCCAGCAAGACGGTATTTGGATAGGCGTTGGCATTGCGCTGCACTTCACTGACACTTTCTAACGTGGGTTGATACTGCGCGTTGATCTCGCCAGAGTGGCGGGGATTGGCAAAACACACGTGCGACGACATAGACGTTGTGGACCAGGTTTTCCCGACGGATGGCGAATCGCACCGGTGCCGTCCGGTCGGCGCTGACTTCATACGCCGTCAAGGGCTAAAGTCGCCGATGGATGTTCCGGTCACTACGGCAAATCGGTAATGAATGGTCACCGTATTGACTTCTTTTTCGCCCTTACCATTAATATGAAAGAGCCTTGCATTGAAGACAATATTCAGGATAAAAGCATCGACGGGGGCTGTCGTGGTATAGCGAATCTCGCTTTCGAGCGCAGGCGCGAACGGCAAGGCCCGCCCATCGGCAAAGGTATTGCGTTGTTCAGCAAACTCCGGGAGCGGCTGTTGATCGGGGGTGCCCAAACGCCCAGTAATGACCAGGCCACTGCCGGCATAATTTTGGATCGGTTGCCCATTGATTTGCAACGTCGGCACATCAATATTACTCACCGGGCCTTCGCCCAGACGCCACGAGCAGCGAAAGCGTCGGGGGCGCCGTACTCAAGGATTCACGCGATGGGTCTGTCGCGCCGTCTTCCGTAATCACGGTCAACGCCTGATCGACAGACGGCGCTAATCAGTTGCCCCCCACGCGATGACGGCCGTAGACAACCGGAACAATACTCCCAGGACCGATAGCGGTCCGAATGCCTTCAAAGCTAAATGTGCGGTCCTCTGGCGCATTGATATGGGGGCTTCGCAGGGGGGAACAGCGCATAGGTGGCATACTGGACGGCAAAGCCAACCGCAATACTGACAGCCGCCCAGACGAGCACGGCGCCCCTATCGTCCCTGGATCAGCCCCACTGGGGCCACAGCCACAGTTCATCCCCAGGCTGGAGGACGGCCTCCATTTGTTCCGTCATCGCTGAGCACGCCCCCATTCCACGACCACCCGAGCCCAAGCGCTGATCGTGGTGGCAAGCTCGCTGCCACGGTACGTCCGGCAGGCGATGAGCGTGCGTTCGAGGCGCAGATGCCCATCGACGCTCGGAATCGGGGAGCGCACAAGCACAAGTATGGCCAGGGCGGGCTGGACCTGGCGTCAGAGTCTCTGCGGCTGGGTGGCGCCAGTACAAGCGTGCTCATCGTTCTCACGATCTCCTCGTCATGGGGGCGCATCCGGGCAATCTGAATGAGTCGAGGTCGCCAGCGCCGGAGGGGTTCGACACACACCCCGCCCTGGGGCCTGACATGGGTCATCGAGGTGTCATCCACTACCAGCCCGATATGGCCCACCAGGGCGCCATCGCCTCGGGCCGGCCTTTCCGAGCCAGCAGCAACCAGTCCCAGGGTTCAGTGAGGGACCAGGGATCTCTGGGATCATCACAAAACCACACCTCCCTGGTCTGGGTCTAGAGCCTCGGCAGGCCATCGCCGCCAGTCCCCGCGTCCCCCTTCATAGAGGAGGTCGAGGACATACTGCCAGCAGGCACCAGCCGGGTAGCCCCGCGCCATTAGGCGGTCAATCGCCTCGTGCGAGTCGGCGTCATCGGTGCAGCGCAGCATCTTCTAGATTCTCCTCGGCAAGTTCGGGAAGCCCCCGCTAGTCGGTATAACGCCGCTTGGGCACGGTCGTCGTCAGGGCAAGTCCACTCTGCCGTCAGGTCGAACATGTGGCGACGAGAAAATCTGTGGTCACCTGCTGGACGGTAAAGACATCGGCATAGCTCGAGCGGCGTTTCGTCGGGTTGCGTCACATCAATTTGCCAGACGGAGACGGTCCAATGCGGGTCCGGGATCGGCGCCCAGTAGTTCTCCAGCAAGCTTTGAATTTGCTGGTCCACGTTGGCAGCAGTCACGCGCAACTGCAACAGACTCATGCTCGTCGGCTCTTCAAGGGCATCCACATTCACCGGAAAACGGGTATATGTCTGGCCGTGGAACGATGATGTCTTGATCGTAGGCCGCCAGGTTATAGAGTGTTGGTGCCCTGATAATGCTGCAGTTCAAAGAGCATCGTCCAGGGTGAGCCGCCATCAATCTGGTTTTTACTATTGGTAAGAGCTGCCGAGAGTAGGCGCATCTAGAACACCTCCTCCACAACCAGAGAGAAACTAAAGTAGCCTTCACGAAAGCTGTTCGTCGCCTCTGGGCCGATGAAGCTCGGTCGGGCTCTCCCACGTATCACTGGCAAAACTCACGGCAGCGACGGGCAAGTAGACCACCACATCCGCAAAGCCCTCTGCGCCAGCGAGAGAACCATTGAGCGCGATCTGGTTCGGCGTCAATACGAGTCACCCGCCAGATCTGGCTACTGAGTGAGGTATTGCTACTGGCGCCCACAAACACATACTGCCCGGTAAAGAGTCCATGGAAGTATTGACAGATCACCGGAGACGACGACAGAATTGTGACGCGATCAACGGCGTAGGATGATAGAACGTACAGAGTGAGTCCGCCGAGGCGATGCTGGAGCACAAAATCACGCAAAATGTGCATCTCCGCAGTGGTCTTTCCCAGGTAGTCCAGCGTATAACGCCGCAAGGGGCGGGAGCGTTTCGGGCGACGTTGTACATAACCTTGGTCTGATTCAAAAGCGCAACATGGGGTCCGTCAAACTTGGAGCAGACACACTACTTGGAGTAGGAACAGTTGGGAAGAGTGCCATGATCGCTACCTAGATAATGTAGATATAGCCCTATGTATCATACTACCACTCCTTGACTTAGGTCACTTAATACTGCATTCATCACCGCCGTAGTGCCCAAGAGCGCGTTGGCTGGCTGCTTCCTGTTCTGCGGCTTCTCTATTAGGGAAGTTCATGACATAGACATTTCCTCCCGCCGCTTGCCCGCCAGCACTGGGCGTAGCCGACCGGGCAAACTGCATCAATGCGGCCATCTGACTGCGGTTCACGACTGCCTACTGGCCCCGATTTCCCCAGCATAGAAAAGGTCGGCCTGTTAACCACGCCCCACTCGCAAAGAGTTTCGGCGTGGGCATGCTTCCCGCCCCACCTGGCGCACTCGCCTGTCGCGCCACCCAGCGCTGCCCCGATAATGAGTCTAGCCCCAAGCTGGGTGAGGGCCCGGAAGCCTTCCTGCATAGCGATCTGTGCCAGCGATTGAAGAATCGACCGGGCCATATCCCGGAAGGCAGAGCTCACCGTTTTGCGTATGGTCGGCAATGCTCGTGAGGGCACTCGTCCAAGACTGGCCGACGGCATCAGCGGCCTCGTTATAGATGCGCACGACCTCGGTGAGCCGCTCCTGTTCCTGGCGCACGGCCGTCGAGCGGGTGAGTTGCCCTTCCTGCTCTGGTGTCAGCGTGCAGGCCTTCGCGGAGTGGCCTGGGCACGCAGGCGCGGCTTCTGGACGCTCCGCCCGGGTGGCTTGCTGTTGCTCAATAGCGGCTTGAAGGCGTTGGTCAAACGCCATATCCCAGTGCGGCAGCCTGTCGGCATTTCGCTCGAATGCGCGGGCGCTGCGCTGCCGCTTCGAGCCCGCAGGGTGGGGATCTGGGCTTCGATCTTGGCCGAGACGGCGATGATGTCAGCATACTCCTGAGCTTTCGCGGCATGTTCACTGGTAGCGAGGCTCGCGCGCGAGTTCAGCAGCGCGTATCGGCATCACGGACGGGCTTGAGCGTGGTATACGTCGAGGCTAACCGCTGAAGTTGCTCAAAGGCGGCCTGGCGTTCTTGCGCCACCTGCCGAAGCCGCTGCACTTCCTGCTGAGCAGCTTGCTCCTCGTCCCGAATGGCTTGTTTCCGAGCTTGTTCCGCCTCGCTTTCGGCTTTCCTGATGGCCTGCTGTTTGTCCTTAATGCTCGTCAAGCGCCTTGCCAATGCGACCATAGCCCTGATCAAGTTCGCGCAAACGGGCGATGCTCTCGGCGGGCACTGTGACCCCGGCAGGCACATTGGCCACCGTCTGCGCCAGCTTCTCTAGCTCTGTTTTCGTTGCTGCCTGCAATCCTCGCTGGAAGAGTGCCTGCTCTTCCAGCGACCCGCCTGGCCGCCCGCGCAGCGCTGGAGTCAGGCGAGGCCTCACGCCGAAAGTCCTCTTGCGCCTTGGCGAGTGCCTCCATCTGCTTGGTCAGATCTGCGACGAAATCCCGTGTAAGTTGTTGTGTTCCAGCGGTCTTGTTGGCTTCGGCTGTCACCTTGGCCTGAGCAACCTCCTGATCCTGCGTGAGACGGATCGTTTCGAGGAGTTCATCGCGTTGTTCTTTCGCACGAGCGAGCATCTCTTCCCGAGTGGTACGCATCTCTGGTGATGATGACCCTGACTTGTTGCTCGTACATTGTGATCAGGCGTTGCAGCCGGGCAAGTTCCTGCGCTTGCGCGGACGTGGCTCCCAGGTCCTGGATACGTCGGGTCCCAGCGCCACCCATCCGTCCGCCCGAGATATTGAGCAACTTGGTCGCAGTCTCCAGAATGCTCTGCGCGATACCGGCGAGTCGCTCCATCTCGGGCAAGACATTCTTCCCCAGGGCATCTTTAAATGCGGTAAAGGCATTGCGCAACCGATTAAAGGCTTGTTGTGCGCCATCTGCCAAGGCCCCGCTGCCCTGCTGTAACTCTTCAAAGCCCTCGCGTGAGGGCTCTGGCAAATGTGGGAAAACGGACACTGCCAGTCTCAATCAGTTTTTCGAGTTCCTCCGTCGTGCGCCCAAGTCCACGCGCTGCGGCAGCCATGGCCGTCGGGATGGCCTCACCAAGTTGTTGCGCGCAGCTCTTCCATCGAAACCTTGCCCTTGCTTGCGATTTGAGAGACGGCGGTAATCGCACGCCGAGTTCCTCATTGGAGGCCCCAACACGCCTGGCTTCTATTGACAAGGCAGTCAGTAACCGTTGCTGGTCCGCCAGAGGCAGCCCTGCCTGCGTTGCCGCAGCGGTCAGTTGACGGAACCCACGGCCAATGGTTCAAACGCCACACCGAGTTGTTGGGCCGTCTCAAAGAGTCGTTGAAATTGCTGCTGGCCTGCTGGGACACTCCCGGCCAGGGAACTCAGAGAGTTGCGTAAGGATTCCAGGCGCGTCGCGGTCTCGACCGACGCCTGCGCAAACTCTTTGAGCGCACTGACAATGCCCGAGATACTGGTGGCGAGGCCAATGCCACCGGCTACACCCAACACCGTGCGCCAGACTGAACCAAAGCTCTGGGCTCCTTGCCTGGCCTGATTGATGACGGTAGTCAGGTTGTTAACCGTATTGACCGACTGATCGAACGTCTGATTTACATGCTGGAAGGTCTGATTCGTCCTGATTGATCTGCTGGTTGAACTGCTGGAATGTCTGTGAGGTGTGTTGCGTCTGCGCCGTCAGCGTTTGCATCTGCTGCGTACCCTGAGCCGTAGCCTGACTCAGAGCCTGCTGAAAACGCTGGAGATTAGTAATGATCGTGTCTTTGGCTTGCCTGAACTGGGCCAGCGACTGCATGGCCTGCTGGAGCTCACGCTGCCAGTCTGTTGCGTCTAGGCGTAGACGACTAGTGATATCTCCAATGGAAATTTCGGACATTTAGAACTACCTTTACATTGCCGCAGATACGTACTATGCTACTATACGTAAATACTATTTAACTGAGGGATGTTTATGATAACTGTTATCAAAGTTACTCTGTCAATCTTTCCGGCTACGTGGCGTGCCTTTCGTATCGCATGCCTTCAGCATGAAATCTCAGCGAGTAAGCAAGTTGAGCTTCTCATGAAAGCGCAACTCCAGACATGGGAGCAACAAGAACATGCCCGCAAAAACACCTGAACAACGGGAAGCAGCACGGGTTGCCCATAGGTTGGCTTGCCAACGCTATGCGCTTAAGTATCCTGAACGCATACAGGCCAAACGAGACGCATGGAAAAGAAGCAGCCAGCATATGGAGCTGCCTACTATCGAGCACACAAAGAAGAGATCCTCGCAAAACAACGGGCATACAATGAGTCTCATCGTGAGGAAGCAGCGATATACAATCGGGCCTACAGAGAATCGCATAAGGAAAAATTGCGCCTCAAAAACCAAGCAAAATATCAAGCCAACCGTGAAATCTATCGCCTCAAGCGTCGAGCGAAATATGAGGTCAATCGCGCCCAGATCCTTGAAAAAATCGTCAATATCATGAATCGCATCCCGAGGTCGCGCAAAAGGCAAAACAGCGTTACAAATTGAAGAACCGCGACAAACTTCGGGAACAAGGCCGTATCTATCAAGCGCAGCGTCGTGAAGCCAACCCAGAGGAAATGCGCCGCGCGGCACAAATCTACAATGCTGAAAATCGTACACGTATTGCCCAGCGTATCCGTGCATGGAGAAAACGCAATCCAGCCAGTTCCGGAGTGCTCTGCTGCGGTACCGTGCCCGCAAGCTCGCCTTGCCTAACCACTTCACCGCAAGAGACCGTCAGTTTATGTTGCAGTACTGGCAGTATGCCTGTGCCATTTGCGGCAACCAGGAAGGTTTTTGGCATGACGCTTGCTGACGATCATTGGATTCCTCTGCATTCCCAGAAGTGTCCTGGAACAGTTCCTGAAAATATCTTGCCGTTGTGCCATGGAAGGGAAGGCTGCAACAACAATAAAGGGAAAAAGACCCTCATCTCTGGCTTATAGACCGCGTTGGAAAGCTGAAAGCCGCACGTATTCTTAAAAGCCATCACCACCTATTTCGCTCTCGTTGCCACTCGTTAATAACTACAGGAGTAAATCATGCGATCCTTCTTCGTCGTCATCCTTAGCCTGGCCTTTATGTCGACTACACTATTCGTCGTGACGTCTCTCGTGACTCCGACAGATATAAATCCCCATGCCCATTATGAGTCAGACCGCGACGGCTGTATGCGTCGCGCCGACATTCGGAAGGACATCCCAGAGCTATATACGGCTTTGAAAGCCAAGTACGGCATGGCCTACATGGCGTGTATGGCCGATTTTGGCTACAAAGGTGAAGATCTTGTGCCATAGCATAATCATCCATCCATCGTCCCATTCAGCGGCGCCACGGCGCCAAACAATTCCGTCAGTACCTGGGCTTGCGTCAGAATGACATCTGGCGTGTGCGGAGGTGGTGGATCCTCCCTAGCTGGCCGTTGGAATCCATGCCCGAGCCACCCGACAACCTCCTCAAACGCGATACCGTCTGGTTGCCGCTCGCTATCCCTATGCACGTTTGCCAGTACCCAAGCCGCCAGCGCGGCCCGCCGATCCGCCCGTGCTTCGACGTGACGATGACGCACGGTGAGCCAATCAATCTCATGCAGTGTATAGCTCCAAAACTCCGCATCACTCAGGCCAAGCTCAATGCGGCTGTAGGCCCAGAGTTGTGTCCACTCAATGCTAAAGGGCCGTCTTCACCTTTGCCTACTGTCTGAATCTCTGCGGGGAGTGTTGCCGCATTCCACGCCTTGAGGATGGCACCAAGGATGTCAGGCAGTTTCGACAGCTCCATCAAGTCCTGCGTCTGTTCTAGGGTCAGCGTCGGATCTTCATGCAGCAATCCCACCCACAACATGATGGCCAGATCGTTGAGACTGAGGTTGGCGAGATCAATGAAAACAGTCAGGAGCGAGGTTTTGCAGTTCCACAGCGTACTCAGCTCTCGCTCACAGCGAAACAGCGCGCGGTTGTCCAGACGCAGATGGCGCGGCTTGTCGAGCATGATGGGAATTAAAGGGACAGTCGAGAGCATCAGTAATCCTTTTCGGCATCACTCTGGGACGCACGTGCATCAAGTTCACTCACCAGGAGATGCAGCAAGACCAACGTCCACTGGCACTCTAAGAGCATGAGCGCCGCCAGAAATACACCCGCCGCCAGCGACTGCTGCCACCAGGCAAAGGCCAGGCTGGCAATGACGATGAGGGCGCCGACGCGAGGTTTCAGGCACAGAGTTTCGAGCCAGTCCATAGGGCAACTCCTATGGTAAAATAGGACAAAAGAAACTCAAGCGAAGGTCACGGCCCCGTCAACACTGAACTCGACTTCCAACTGAAGTTGCGCGTTCACAGGAGCAGCCGGGATGCGATACCTCGTCACAAACGCATTAAATGATGTTGTCGGATTGCCAGTCGTAGGCCAGGTAACACTGAATGCGGTGGAGACACGATTGAGAAGCGCGGTGCGCAGGGAGATTTGCGCTGCATCGGAAGGCACCCAGTTGAAGATCGCGCGGACGGTCCCGCCGTCAAGGAAGGACGGAATACGGGAGCCAAAGGCGGAAGCCCCGTCATGGGCAGTCACCTCGATGAGTGTACTAGATATACCAACGTCAGTGATATTGGTCAATTCTGGGACAGTAACAGCCCCAACCTTAAAAATCGTCCCGTAGGCAGCCTTGGCGAGAGTCGGCATTGAGTACCCTTTCTACGACTCATAGACATGAGTCGTGCAGAGAGAGCTACCCATGCTACCAGGGGTGGGGCTAGGCGAGTACCTCAGAGAATGTATCGCGTTGTTTTACAACGTTCTTACTATCTTTTTCACCTCATAGATGCTATATTTATCTATCGGGTAGCGGTGGCCACCGCTCGCAAGTCGTAAGTGCCTGTACACCTACGAGCCCGATAATCTCACATCCAGGTCATACAGGAGACCATCCATGGACAATGCCAATACTTTCAAGATTTGCACACAATGTGGTGAACGCAAGCCCCTTGAAGACTTTTATGCTAAAAAATACATGAAAGATGGCCGAGCCTCAGAGTGTAAATTATGCTCGAATGCAAGAGCTCGCGCCTACGGTGCTTCACATAAATCTGAAATAAGCATTAATAAGAAAAAATACTATATTGACAATATCGAACTCTTAACCATCAAGAACCATGAATACTCTCAAACTCAAAAGAGAAAATATCAGCCTACTGTAAACGCAACGTCAAACGTCGTAGTGAAATGAAAAAAAGTGGACCATTGCTAATAGAGAACGTACAAAATCATGGCGCGTCAAAAATAGTGGGCGCAATAAAGCACGACGTCGAGCACGTGAGAACGCCCTCCCAGCATCGTGGACGAAAGCCCAACAAGCCTTTATGCTCGACTACTGGCAGCATGCCTGTGCCGTCTGTGGGAATCCTAAAGGTTTGCTGTGGACGTTGGCAAATGACCACTGGGTACCTCTTAACTCACCTGATTGTCCTGGCACTGTGGCAGCAAATATGATCCCACTGTGTCACGGGAACTTGAGTTGCAATAATAGCAAATTCAAATCAGACCCCCATGTCTGGCTTGTTCGTCGTTACGGCAACCGGAAAGCATCCACCATCGAAAAACGCATCGGAGCCTATTTCGCACTCGTGGCGCAGACCTTTGCCGCGCCCTAACCCCTACGCGGCTGCCAATGACGGAGCTCCATCTATCTCAATCGTGATGCTTGCCGTCAGTGCCCCAGCCACCGGCGCTTGGGAGCGATCTGCCACCACAAAGCCCGTAAAGTGCCATGCGGTTTTCCCAGCGTCTGGCCACACGACCAGCCAATTGCGCTTGACACGTGCCAGCAGCACGGCCATCAGGCCAGCAGTCCAATTATGCGTTGGATGTAAGGGAACCAAGTTGATGTCCAGACGCATGGCATTGCCGCTGAGAAACGAGGGGATACGACTGGCGTACAGTCCGCCGTCGTGGCTTGTTACATCGAGGACTGTAGCCATCAAGCCAACGTCCTGGAGGTTCGTTAACTCCGCTACCACTGCAAACGTATCGGTAGGCGTGACTGTCCCCCGCCAGTATATGCCGCGTTACCGACCGCATCGCGGAGCCAGAGATGCGTGGGATCGAGGCGTGCGGCAATCCAGGACCCATTCGCAGTCGTTGTACCACCCACGCCTGCCACAGTTACCCACGTTACATCGACCACTCCATGCGGCACAGCGGTCGTGAGGGTCAGCGGAAAACCCACAGTGGCCCCGGCAATGGCGATAGGCGCTAGGGGGATGCCGTTGCCCATACGCACTTGGGTCCCGAGGGCACTTATAGCCTGAGTCGCCACGGCTAAATCTCCTCGGTCTCAGCAGGTAAGGAACCTAGACGGCTAAGGACCTTGCCCGGACTAAATTGTATGTTATACGTGTCATTCTCCTCAGCATCCATGCCGCGTTCAAAGCACGTCACTCGGCACTGCATGAAGAAGGAGCCTGCCCGATCCTCAAAGGTCACCTCAACAGGCAGGTGTCGTCCCATCCCGATAAGCATCACGAAAGCGACGATACGGACCAGGCACAGGATCAAAAAGCGCCTGAAATGTTACCTCCATACCCTACTCCTTCGGCTCAGGAGAAACCATTGCTGCCTCGCCTGAGTCGCCACCGCTATACCCCCTGTTCCTCAGACACCGGCACCGGCTCTTCCTCGTCAGGCACCGGCTCAGGCGTGGGCGTGGGCTCACCAGGGACAGGGGCGGGCACGGGCACTGGCTCCTCGGATGGCGGTTCTCACGAGCATCCATCCCGCGTGACTTTGCTGCATATGGAGCGTGAAGAGATCGGCGTCTGTCGCCTCATGATCACAGAGCAGGCACACATAATGCGGCGTACCAGCCTCGTCACGAATACGGTAGGTCGGGAAAGAGAGTCTGCCATATCCAGGGCTCCTCAAACAAAAAAGGCCGCAACAGAGAGGGCTGCACTCTCCACTGCGGCCTGGAGCGCTGCTTCCCACAGGGGAGGGGAAGTGAGCTCCTAGTACCGAATCATCAGCATCCGCAGCGTAGCACGGGTGCAAGGACAACGCAAAGAAAAACGAGAGGGCTCTCGCACGTTCAGAGAGACGTTACACCATGCTCACGCTCTCGTCGAGAGGCAAGTCGCTCTAAGATCACAACCAGGGCCTGGAGATCGGCATCATTCTCAGCCGTCCTGGGCAGTGGGAGAGGAATCCCGGATTCGACCATGGCGGTGAGCATCGCATCCACAGCGCTCCCCTCAGTAGACAAATAATAGCCTTCCCCTTGCAAATACTCCCACGTAATCATATCTACCCCCGTTCGTCCACAAGTATAACATAGGAGACAGATCAGGCACTGACAGCACAGGAGAAACCATAAGGGAGGAACAGCCACGGGAGACACCCTTTTTCCGGCCAGGCTAAAAAGGATAGGTCGTAGCCCTGGGCTGTCAAGGGCTACGCAAGTGCTCGGAGACTCGCACCCTTGACAGCCCAGGGCTCCTTCCCTAAGAAGTAATCGCCTGGCCAGAAAATTGCCGCGAGACAGGGGGCAAGGCCGATGGCAGACGTGCCGTATGGACGCTCCCGCTGGTCGCGGCGCATCCTCACTCGCACACGCAGCGCATCTACTGCGTGTCGTCAGCGAGATAGTCAAGGGTAACGCCGAGTGCGGTCGCAAGCCGTTTGGCGATCCCTAACGAGAGTTTGTCCCCAGAGCGTAGGTCTCGCTCAAGATAGTTGAGGGTTGACGGAGCGACGTGGGCTGTGCGGCATAACCCTATCTGGGACATACCGCGCCTGGTGCGCAGAGTGACAAGGCGTTGTCCAAACGATTCTGGCATACTATCCCTCCTCTCTGTGGAGAAGTATACCGACAAATTTTTCTTCACTCCAGTGAATTATTTCCTTGTATAATTCACTCCAGTGAATTATACTTTATGACAGTTGAAGCGAGCGAACACCCAGACGAAGGAGCAACGAGCATGTGTGACGAATGTACGAACAACGCCCTAGCTGAAGAGATGGACCAGAACTCTGATCTGTATTGTGAAGTATGCGACCGTGACGAAAGCGAGAGCGTAATCCTGACCTGCTGGCAGGACTTGAACGTCTGTACGGACTGCCTTACACATCACGAGGCGATGGTAGCAGAAGAGTGCACAGACACACAGCCGACACCCCCGAGCAAAGTCTTTTATGCCACCCTGCGCGACCAGGCCGGCACGCTCGCGAAGATCGACGGCGCGATCCTGTTTATGGCCGAGGATCGCACCATCACAGTGATTGAACCCGAGGATTGTCTGTGGCTCGTGACACTCGGCGAGGTAGGGCTTGCAAACGCCCAGCAGTGTCTTGATCACATACGAGGCGGATATGCCAAGATAGCCTGTACCCGTCAGATGGTCGAGGCGTAACACCCACCAGGGGCTGCGAGGCCCCAGAAAGGATGAGATGATGCGAGCCTTTTTGCCAATCCGAACGTGCAGCACTTTGCCCGCCGCGACGATATGGTAGCCCACCTCGCCAATGCGGTAGCCGTGGATGTGCTGCGCAAGCTGAATGTCGATGCCCGCCCTGCCGCGATGGCGTGGTTGGCGGACGCCTACCCGGCGATTCATGCGGCGGTGCTGGCCGACTATCCGCAGCATGCCGCGTAACGCTTACGAGGGCTTATGAGGCCCCGGAAAGGGTCTCATGCAACCGCAGACTGCCAACTATGATGCCTTCCTCGCAACCAAACTGTTGCGAGATTTGCCTACGGGCATCGACATCCACACGGATGCGCTCCCCACCTGTCTCTTTCCCTGGCAAGCGGCCGATTGTGCAATGGGCCCTCCGGCGCGGCCGAGCGGCCATCTTTGCCGACACCGGACTCGGGAAAGCACAACCTGTTGATGAACCTGTTGCCACTCCTAACGGATGGAAAGCTATAGGGGATCTCCACATTGGCGATGAGGTTATGAGTGATGACGGAAAGCCGACATCGGTACTCGGAGTATTCCCACAAGGAAAAAGGCCCATCTACCGTGTAACGATGAATGATGGAAGCTGGACGGACTGTGACCCAGAGCATCTCTGGGTTGTTGCCACAGATTTGCAACTCTCACGCGGTCAAGGATGGCAATGCCTCTCTCTCGCTGACATAGTGAGAGCGAGGACTACGCCAAACTCCAGAACGTCTCCGCTGGCGCATCCCAGTGACGCAGCCAATAGAGTATCCACGCCACAATCTCCCCATCGACCCCTATGTTCTTGGCGTCTTGTTAGCCGATGGATGTTTAACCCTTCCAACTATCACCTTTACTCCAGGGGATGACTGGATTGCTGCCCATGTCCAATCATGTCTTCCTCCGGATCTCACAGTACATCCATGCAAGATGTGGGAGGGCCGTACGCAAACATATGCCATTTCAAAGATTGCCCATGGCTACGGGGTCAATCGCTATCTTTCCGCGTTGCGGAACCATGGATTAATGGGGTGCGATGCATTGCACAAATTCATTCCCAGCGCATACCTTTATGGATCTGTATCCCAACGGATGGCACTCCTGCATGGACTGATGGATTGTGATGGCTACATCGCTAAAGATGGGACCACGCAATACGGAACCTCTTCGCTGCGCTTGCAGCAAGATGTCTGCGTCTTAGTGCAATCCCTGGGCGGGATTGCTCGTGTCAGTTCAAAAATTCCAACCTTTACATACAAAGGAAGCAAGAAAGAAGGGGAACACGCCTATGTCCTCACCCTCGCACTTCCGCCGAGGTGTCCCCCTGCCTTTTGCCACGAAAAGCACAGCGGTTCCATCCCCGCATCAAGTATGTTCCGCAAAGAAAAATTGCTGACGTGACGTATCTCCGGAACAGCCGAAGCGCTGTGCATCCAGGTTTCCCACCCTGATCAGCGCTATCTGACCCGGAGTTATATCGTCACACACAACACAGTGATGCAGCTTGCTTGGGCTCAACATGTGCCGGGCGACGTCCTTATCCTGGCGCCGCTGGGCGTGACACATCAGACGATTGCTGAGGCCAGCAACAAACTTGATGTGGAGGTTCAGTACATCCGTCGCCCCGAGGAGCGCACCACCCGGATCTGCATTACGAACTATGACCTCATTGACCATTTTTGCAATCTACCGCTGGCAGGGATTGTCCTCGACGAATCGAGTTGCCTCAAAGGGCTGACGTCCCAGCGCCGCAAGCTGCTGTTCGCGCACTTTACCCATATCCCCTTTCGGCTGTGCTGCACAGCGACGCCTTCCCCCAATGACATTAGCGAGATGGGCATGCATAGCCAGTTTCTGGGCGTGCTCACTCGCGAAGCCATGCTCGCGACCTTTTTGTGCATGGCAGTGGCGGCCATGATACTGCATGGCGCCTCATGCCCCATGCACGGGAAGCCTTCTACCGTTGGCTCGCCTCGTGGGCGATGGCATTGCGGACTCCGGCAGACCTGGGCTATGACGGAAGCGCGTTTACCCTGCCACCGCTCCATATGCATGAACATTTCTTAGCATGGGAGACCTCGCGACTGGTGGCAGACGGTGATGGCCAGTTCGGCATTCCGAGCCTGAACAAACTCCACGGCATTCAAGATAGGATGGTCGTACGGCAGCAGACAGTGGGCCTGCGCTGCACCAAGACGGCAGAGCTTGTGCGTCAGACCGAAGGCCCCCTCATTATCTGGTGCGGACTCAATGAGGAAGGAGCCATGCTGTCTCGCTTGCTCAGCGATGAAGATATCCGAGAAGTCAAAGGGAGCGATAGCCCTGAGTGGAAAGAAGCCACCTTGCTCGGTTTTGCGCAGGGCGACTTTCGCATCCTCCTCACGAAGGGCCGGATCGCGGGTTGGGGTATGAACTACCAGCATGCGCACACGGCGATTGTCTGCGGCATGAATGATTCACAAGAACTTTTTTATCAATTGGTTCGTCGTGAATGGCGCTACGGACAACAGGAACCCGTCCATGTTCATGTGGTGCTCTCTGATATGGAGCGTCCTATTTGGGAGAATGTCCAACGCAAAGAACAGGAAGCCAGCGTCATGATTACAGGATTGATTGAAGCAGTCAAAACCTATGAACAAGAGGAGCTTACCATGCAGCACGTCAGCACCGATACCAGCGCCGTGACAACGCATCAGGGCGACGGATGGACTCTCCATCACGGCGATTGTGTCGAAGGATTACGCAACGTCCCCGACCACAGCCTGCACCTGACGATTTACTCCCCGCCATTCCAAAACCTCTACCAGTATCATGATTCGCCTCGGGATATGGGCAATACGCAGACGCCAGAGCAATTCTTTGCCCATCATGCCTATGCTGGCAACCGAGCTGAAGCGCGTCATGATGCCAGGCCGCATGGTGGCTATGCATGTCATGCAAGTTCCAGCCATGCTCGTGAAGGATGGCTGGATCGGCCTCAAGGACTTCCGGGGGCAGATGATTCAGCATATGGTGGAGCAGGGCTTTGTGTATGCGGGCGAAGTGACCTGTGCAAAATCGCCCGCAGGCCCAGGCCATTCGTATCCGTGCCAAGGGACTGGCCTTTCATCAAGTCCACAAAGATGCAGAGCTGGTCACGGCCCTGCCTCGGTGACTACATCATCCTCTTTCGGGCGCCTGGAGAGAATCCCATTCCTGTCACGCCGGACATCGACAATGAGACGTGGATTATCTGGGCGGCCAACATCTGGCTCTCGACGTACTATGACAGTGCCGATGGCTACCGCGAGGGCTATACCGCTCAACGTCCAGGAAGGCCGCGATGAAGGAGATACCAAGCACATTTGCCCTCTTCCACTAGACCTCGTTGAGCGATCTGGTGCGCCTGTACTCCAATCCGGGCGAGACCATCTGTGATCCGTTCTCGGGACTCGGCACCGTCGCCGTCAAGGCCATCGAGCATGGCAGGCAGTATGTTGGCTGTGAACTCAAAGACTCCTACGTGGAGGCCCAACTGAAGAATATTGATCGGGCTCTGCATATTCAGACGCAGCAGACGTTGTTCTAATCTTCTCCGGGCAGGTATGCTGTCGCGTACCTGCCTCTTTATGGAGCATTAGCATGGATATTTATCTCGCTGCACGGTTTTCCAGGTACCCTGAGATGCAAGAGTACGCGCACTGTCTCACATCAAGAGGACATACAGTCACGAGTCGATGGATACGTGGAGATCATGAGGTGCGTGCCACGGCCAGGCTGAGCATCCCCCTGGCATGCCGTCTGGGCGCATGAGGACATCGGAAGACCTGATGTCGCGCGCACATGGTCGTATCCTTTACGGAAGCCCCGGGGATGTCCCAGGGCGGGGCCGTGGCGGTCAGACATATAGAAATGGGCATGGCGCTGGCGACACAGAAACGCTGTGTCATCGTCGGATACCGAGAAAATGTGTTCCACTGGCTTGAACAGGTCGAGTTTTATGCCACGTGGCATGACGTTTTTGCATGCCTCCCTGTGCGTCGCTGACACCGTGATTGTTAGGCCGCTAGAGCGCGTTGGCCACGTCGGACATTGAACACGAGTATGTGGACGGTGGAGGGTCGTCACGTGCGGAGCAAGAAGGGGGACTGCAAGGCCAGTACCCACAGGACAGAATGCCACTGCCGAAGGTGACATTCGCCAGGCCATCGAGGGCCACAAAGGCATCCTGCGCTTTCTGGCGTGCAGCCGGATATCCATGCTGGGTCACCACGGACCACAATCTGCACGGTCGGCTGTTCCACGGTATGCTCGCACGTGGCGTATGCGGCCTGATAGGGACGGCATGCCGGGTCCCTCAATCAGGGCCACCAGCGCATCCTGGGCACTCACCAGCGGCGCGTCTTGTGGCACAGACCCCTTAAACAGTGTTGTCCCTACCGTGCCAATCCTCTCCGCTTGCAAATAGGCAGCGAGATCATCATCGAGTAGCATCTATGCCTCCTCTGGCGTGTAGCGGTGTATCTGCGACACCTGAACATCAATATTCGCATCCAGCATGCCATCATCGGATCTCAAACGACTAACTGCACGCGAGCATACGTCCCGCGCCGACAGAGGGTCACCAGACGATCATCCAGAAGCTGAAAGAGCAAGCGCCGCACTGCCTGATTAAAGGGCCGATCCACCAGTACCGCCTCATGCGCGTCCGCGAGCGTCGGCAAGGGCCGCCCGTAGCCATCACGGCGAGGATGAGGACGGGGCATAGCGACACTCCTCAAAGGACTATACGACTATACGACTAGAGGGCTATACGTATAGCGTCTGCTAAACGCTGCGCCATTCCGGCCGTCGCAGCAAAGGCGGGAAGTTGAAGGAACTTGGCCATCCCCACTGGATGATGGACATTTTGTCGTTCGTGCACATAGATGGCATAGGTGGATGGAACACGTTCAAACCCCTCTCCCGGCCCACCGTAGCGCACGGCCGTAGAGACTTCCTGCCCGCTGATCGTCACATCATCGACCTGGCCGCTTGCTCTCAACGCTCCCGTTTCAACTGGAACTAATGGCTGACTCGGCCTCTAATATCGCCTCGGCTTCCTGATGGAGGGCAATCCCCATGAGCGGGAGCACCTCAGCCGCCATCTGTTGGAGGCGCTGCTGCACGGCCTGGATGCCGGTAATATCAAACGTGACCCCTGCCATGAGTTCTTCTTTCCTGTGCTGCATTCCGCAGCCGTAAGCTTCGACCGTCGCATGCCACCGACACCAGCGCGCCTGAGTAAGCTGCTGGAAGACACGAAGCTTACACGCACTCCAGCGCTGGGGAGCATACATCTTCACATCATGCGTAGCCAAAGACTTGCAACCGCTCTGCGCGCACCACTGCACCATCAGAGATACACCTCATAATGATCGAGCGATCCATCTTCCGCCGAGACCGCGTTAATACGCAAGATCTGGGGCTTTGTGCCATCCGGCATCACCAATTGATCGCGCACGTCCATGGCAAAATCACCGTTAAAGAACACGCGACTCTGGCTCAGGCGTTCTTGGCCGGACGTGGTGACGATCGTGCGCAGCTTCCATTCGAGGCGACAGGGCCGCAGCACCGCTGCCGCATGAATGGGCACCCCGTACCCATCCTGTCCCGTGTATGCCGCGTGCAGTATCTGGTGCGTCAGCATGGCTTGCAACTCGGCAACCATGCCACCTGGGCCTACAGCAACCATGCCACCTGGGCCAACGGAAGGCGGTGGCAGCGGACCCGGCGCCGAGGACTGGACAACGCTTCTGGGCTCGGCTGAGAATAACCGCGCCACTTTGAGGCTGCACAAACGTGAGCATCACATCAAACGTCGTTGGATGCACACTGGAGGTATCTGGATCGATAGCCAGTGCCGGAATGGCCGCGTTGTAGACTTGATAGAGCAGGTCCGCCGTGCCCAAGTGATGCATGGTGCCAGGAATGAGGACCTGCGTCGCGCCCTCAAAGGCAAACCGCAGCCCAGAGTCAGGCTCCATAGGGCATTCCTCACTGCTGGCGCAGCAGCAGCCGGATCGTGCGATCATCTTCCCGGCCAGCTGCCGTCACCACATGGTTCGTTAGATCAGCCAGCGTGCCCTCCGTGCCACCGCTGGCCCAGATCTGCGTAATGCTGGCATAGACCACGCCGTCCTGCAAGACCACATCGCCGACGACGCTCCATGTGGAGTCAACGATGAGATCATCGGCAAGCCATGGCGACCAGTCGATGGTGTAGTCCAGCACGGCCTGGGGATCTTTCACAAAGCTGGCAAGCATAGACTATTTTCTCCTATGACAGAACGAGATCTAGAGCCCCGGCGGCAAACTGGACGGTGTCGCTTGCCTGGGGGTCTGGTCAACAATTCCAGACATATCGAACCCCAGAATATTCCCCGTGCCGCTCACGCTATCAATGAGAAACATCCCGGTGACCAGCCCCCAGGAACCGCTCGGCGTAGGGAAGGTAATAGCCTGGACGTTCTCCAGTGCTCCTGCTGCAGCAATGGCCCACGTGGGAGAGGCCCCGCCGTTAATGTTGACCAGCACCCGGCTATAGTTACTGCCTGCGACTTCCGTCAACCCCGCATACAGCGTGCTATCGGTAATCGTCGTCGTCGTCAGCGCCACATAGGTTGCTGGCTTGGTAAACGCCTGATTCCTGAACGCGAGATCCAGCCACTTGTGTACGCAATAGTCCGTAAAGCCTGCCCCGGAGCTTGCCGTAAACTGCACCTTAATTTCCGTTGTAGGGATGGTCGGCGTATTGCCATTGACCGGCGCAAAACTACTCGTAAAGCTGCCATATGCTAACGTAGAGCCGCCGTTATAGGTCGCGGACGTCACAATCGCCCAGTGCGTAATCGTCCCCCATGCACCAGTGGCTTGTGGGAACGTCACCGCCCCGCTCTGGATGATTTGCCGGGAGGCCGCCGCGCTAAAGGTAATAGCAGGTGCGGGCATAGGCATTACTATTGGCCACCTCGACACCCGCCAGCGTGGTCGCAGTATCAGTCGGGTCGGCGGTACAGAGTGCGACAAAGATCGTCGCTGACTGGACATAGATAGCATTGGCCAGGTGATCCAAAAGTTCAAGCTCCAGAAAATCTGTTGATGCTTCCCAAGGTACTTCTCCTTTGTCCTCACGATGTCTCAGGCTAGGAACGTGTGCGCGTCAGATCCTGGGAGACCTGACTTCCACGCAGTGCCGTAGGACTGGGAACCACCGCCCCACGCCCCCAGGAGACCACGGCCCCACTGACGCTCAGGGAGTGACCATCCCTAAGCGCTGACGCATAATGAGGATGGTCGTTGCCTCACTCGTGGTACTGCTGCCGATCACGACGCCCCGGAGTTGCATCTCCCCGGAATTGGGAATGAGCAGCGGCGGCGGAATGACGCTCGAGTCCCTCAATCGCAGCACTGAGGAGATGGGCCGTGACGAGCACAATCTGTGGCGTCGCACTGATGCCAGATACGGTACTCGTGATGTCCCTGGTGAGCAGATGACTGATGGACATCGTACTACTACTCGCCACGAGGCTACTTATGAGCGGGCGGAGAGTGGAACCGCTGGCGTCGGGTGTCTGACTTGCCCCGACAAGTCCCGCACTCAGCAGTCGTGCTGACTGTGCCGCGCTGGCCGGGGTCTGGCTCACGCCAGGAATCGTACTGAGCAGGCCTCTGGTGAGCAGCCGGCTAACCGCAGGGTTTGGCTAGTCCCTGCGACGATTGCCAGCAGGACTCGTAACGTACTCAGGACCGCCGTCGCTGCTGGAGTCTGACTCGTGCTACTCATCGTGCTGGCGAGCGGACGGAGCGTACTCGCGGTGGCGAGGGGAGTGACACTGACCCCGAGGATTGCACTACTAAGCTGACGCACAACTGTCTTGGCAACACCTGGCGTACTACTGATACCCGGGACCACTCGCCGCCAGGACACGCAAGGCGGTCACCACGCCTGTCGCCACGGGCGTTGTACTTGTCCCTGCTACGCTGGCACTCAGGCGCCGCACAGACTGGCTTTGGCTCGAAGACGTACTACTGACGCCAATGAGATTCACGCTGAGCATCCGGACGCTCTGGGAGGCACTTACGGGGGTGACACTCGCACCCACAAGGGCAGCGGTGAGTTGGCGCAGCCCTCCCATGGTCGCCGTCGCCAGTTGTGTACTGCTCGTGGCAGGGAGCGTCGCTAGGATGGTGCGCGTCAGTTGCCTGGCACTCGCGGGGGTCGTACTGCTTGCAACGAGAGTCGCGGCGAGCTGACGCAGCGCCCCATCGTACCCACAGCGGGAGGCGTGGTACTGACGCCAGGGAGACTCGCCGTCAGGAGTCGGGCGGTATTCAGAACTACTGTGATACTGGGGGTAGTACTCACGCCAGCGGCCGTGGCACTCAATCCCCGCGTCAGTTGCCTGGCACTCGTTGGGGTCGTGCTCCCTCCCGCCAACGTCGCTGTGAGTTGGCGGAATGCCCCCATCGTGGCCGTGGCACTGGGCGTGACGCTGGCCCCCAGCAGGGTCGCGAGCAGCCCACGACTGATCGTCTGCGCACTTGTGGGAGTGGCACTGCTCCCGGCCAGCGCGGCGGTCAGGGCACGGGTACGCACGGAGCCATTCACGACAAGGCGCCCGCTCTGGGCTTGAAGGAAGGTTGCGGTCACATCAAGCGGTAGCTCGGATGGACGGTGACGACACCCGCAAGGGCTTGCGCTGGAGTGGCGGCATCATAGACCTGAAGGCCCAAGTGCGCAGGTACCTAAGTTATGCGTAGTCCCCAGGATGGTGACAGTCGTCTGGCTGGTAAACGCGGTGCTACTGTTGGATGTCCCGATGTCCGCGCCCCCACAGAGCACGATCAGGCCACTCTGCGCCTGAAGAAATGACACAGTCACATCAAAGGTCGAGGGGTGAATGGTGACTGGCGCATCTGGGAGCCAGATACGCGGAGTCGAGGCGTCGTACACCTCCAACCAAGCACGCGATCAGTCCCATACCCATGGGTTGTCCCAGGGATCGTCACGCTGGTCTGACTGGTAAAGGCCACGCTCATGTTGCCCAGGAGACTCGGAGGCGACGGTGCCGCCCCATTCAGGACGATGAGGCCGCTCTGCGCCTGGAGGAACGTGACAACCACATCAAACGTACTGGGATGGACGGTCCAGGGAGGCGACAGGCGCTGGCGCGGCGTGCCATTGTCGAAACGCGTGCAGACGCAGGTTGGCATGGCCGAGGCCGTGGGCCGAGCCTAGGATGGTGACACTCGTCTGGCTGGTAAAGGTCTGCCCAAAGTTGACGGCCATGCTACGCCCCTACGTGACAGCACGATATGTGCTCCACGGAAACACGTGCCGCAGCACTCACAGGACGCACGCGCCAGCAATAACTCCAGTCCCTCTCAAGATGACGGATGGTGACGTCGCGCGTGCTCCCTGACACCGTAAGCACCGTCTGCCATGCACAGTGACTCACGTTGCGGCATTGGTCGATGAGAAGCTCTGTCGGCGTCGGCCCGGCAAAGATCCATGCCAACCAGTAGCGCTGCCATGATCGGCCCCTGGCCGCCTCTGTCGTTTCACCGCACGAGGCGCAGGACTGTGGGCACCGCTACACCGCTGGTGTAGGTCACCGTGAGCGTGTCCTGTCCCGATCTGGTTGTCACCATCGGTCGCGGTGACGGTGAGGACGTTCGCCCCGGCTTGAGTCCGATGCTCGCGACGACTCAGCTTGTCGTGCCTGACGCCGTGCCTGACGTCGTGGGTACAGGTGGGGCACGCCCAGGTGACACTACTCACCGCCACATCAGTCGCTCGCCGTACCCGCGAGCGTCGTCGAGGGGCGTAGCACCTGTACTCAGCGTGGGGCTGCTCGTCGGGAGGTAATGCTCAGGGTGGCGCGGCAGAGGGGCTGGCTGCCCCGGCAGCAAGACCCCGGTTTCATGCATGACGTTGCCGGTATAGACCGTCGCATTCGTCTCACATTCATTGACCGCACCAAAGCCTCCCACGTTCGCTGTAAAGACCGTACTAAAGCGGTTATTGCGCACGCGATAGGGTGGTGTTGCCGCCGCCTTCACAGCGGAGTGTATAGCCGCCCCCGGCCAGCAGGTTGTTTTCGATGAGCAGATTGGACACGCCGCCGCCGGTCGTAATGGCCGAGTTGCCAAAGTCGGAGGCGCTGAGGTAGTTGCCATAGATGCGATTATGTCGAATAGTCACATTGGATGCACCGCTCGGCAATTGCACGGTATCCGTATGCGGGTCGGTCACGATGTTATACGGAATCGGATCGTGCAGGTAACTATCCTCAATCGTGACGTTCCCATCGACCCACAGCACATTCTCGCAGTTGGAGGCATCCACCCGGCGGGCCGTATAATTGGAGGCGCCAATGGCCGACGCCGAATTGCCCTGACAGTCCAGGGTGGCATCTTCCACAAGCAAGTTCGTACTAAAGCCTCGAAATAGGCCCCCATCACAACTGACTTTGGACTTGCGAATGATGACATTGGCGGCATTGACGTCAATGCACCTCGGATATCCATGGAATCAATAATGGTGCCTGGAGTATTGATCGACATATTGCCCGTCGACACGGTCAACGTGGTCCCTGCATGGAACGCCTGTGGTACTCGCATCGGGGTAGCCCGTCGGTTGCGCCTGGGCGAGCCATGGCAGGAGCACCAGGCTCATGGTGAGCGCCAGTCTACTGCCTGAAGAATAAGCGCACAGGTGCCTCCATCCTGATTACTCAGCCCGGTGGCTGAAACGGTAATATTGCCGGTGGGCAACGCTTCTGGCTAAGCTCCCATCCCCGCCCCCGGAGAACTGCCCAAACTCACTCACTTCCGTGGCCCCGGTCCAGGTAAAGGTGGTATCCGACGGCGCAAATTGCGTGACATAAATGACGGCCAAATCGCCGGTCACAGCCGTAAGGGAGCCCGTCGAATGGGGATTCGCCGCGGACCGATTACACAGGCTGGTGCGCACGGGCGTACTCAGTGTTGACCCCTTGATACCATGAGCACATAATCGTCGTCGTATCGCTCGTGTTCGTCGTGCCCAGCCAATCCCACGCCAGGTTTGGCTCCCGGTGGCGGGCAAGAGTTTGTAGGCTCCCACCGCCATCCAGGCGCCGGAGTTGCTATCCCCGCCGGTGATCATGGTCATGGCCGCCCCGGCAATCGTCATGGTCCCCGTACTGAAATAACTGGCTGTGCCCATATACCACACTAATGGCACAAAACATAAAGTTGGCCGTTGCTGGGACCGTCACGGACACGCTGCCGCTATTATTCTGCGTGGCATTCAGGGCAATAGGCGTCCCCACGCGCACCGGAGGACCCCGCCTGCCGTGCCCTTGACGCCTGGGCCGGGAAACGGATGCATCTGCGCCCACAGAGTCCAGGGAGCAGCAGCGTGAGCAGGAGGACAAGCAGGGGCATACCATGCCTCACTACGGACAGGGGCTATTATTGCCCCCAACCGTGATAATCTGGTTCTGCTGAGCCGGGGTCAACGTGACGAACACGGTACAAAAATCCTGATATTCGCTTTTATCCGCGTTGGTCCCCTGCGCTTGCAGTGCATTCACATAGAGGCTCTCGGCATATTCTTCCGCCGTGAGGGGCGGCACTGGGGCGTGGACTGCGCGCGTGTTCGCATTTTCTTTGTCCTTGAGGCGGACAATCTTCTCATCCTGCTTGGGCGTGGTCGTGCGCGTCACAGGCGTGCCACCATACGTAAACGTCGCGGTCCCTTGCGAGGAGGGAACATGGCATCATGAGCACCGTCAAGGCGAGGAAAAAATGAACGTAGGCAGAAGCCTTGCCCTATTATCCATGCAAAGACCTCGCAAGAGATGGTTCATTATCGTAGTATTTTCCAGTTCAGAGAGACGGATCCTGGCGTGATGGATGCACTCGTCGGGTTGCAAATTTTTACATTAAACGGATTAGTCGTCGGTCACGGATAAATCGCGAGCCTCCGTTGTCACCTGGCGCATACCCTGGTGACCGCCGTAATGTCTGCATTGTGTGTGAACGTAATCACGTCGGTGGTCAGCGCCCAGTGGCTGTTGCCGTTTGTGCCGTGGCGCAAACTCCCGACGCAATCGGGCCGTTGCCAGGGCCAGCGTCCCACTCGCCACGAGCTGTGTCCCCCTGTCACTTTGGCAATCGCGACCGTGCCGTCTTCAATCCCCCTGAAATAGCTTGGTGCCATCACTCACGACAAAGTGGCCGCGCTGGGATCCGTGGCACTGGAGTGTTGGCAGAACAAAGCTGGCTGTGCCACCGTTCAAGCTTTGCCCGTTGCGCGCAATCGTCACCACGCCAGTGCCATAGTTGAGCACGCGAATGTAGGTCCCCGCCCCTGGCTGGCCGAGTATTGATCGGCAGCGTCAGCGTAAAAGGTGCCCGAAGGGACGGTAAACGTCGTATGGCTGCAAAATCTGCCAGAGTCGCGGTGTAGGTCGTCGTCTTGCTACTGGTGACGCTCAGGGCCTTATTGCTGGGCGCTGAGCCTGTCGTGCCCATGAGGACTCCGGCCGTTCAGCATGGACACCAGTCGAGGTGGCCGCTAGTGGCTGCCGGCATGCATGGCACTCTGATTTACTCGCACTGCTAATGCCAGTATTGCCACCCGTCGCACTCATCGTGCTCCCGGCCATGCTGAGGCCACTGCCCAAGGTGACTTCTCGCCAATCGCCGGTGGTGTCCCCACGACCCAAAAGCTTGACGCGCGCTCGGTGGCGTCAGATTGGGCATAGGGCAGATCGCCAGTAATAGCATCGGTATCTCGCCAGGTCAAGGGCGCCGAAGACAAACGTATTGGCCCCAGTGACACGCAGAACCTGGCCGACAGTCGAAGAGGTCGCCGCTGCTGTCACTGCTGACGTGCCATCTCCCGATAAGGACGCCAGATCAGGGTTGCCGCGCCCGTCCCAGCCGTTGCCCACGGGAGGTCCCAGTAACCCCTGCTGCCGAGAGGCAGGCCCGTGGCACTGGTAAGGGTGAGCGCCGAGGCGGTGCCAGTCGGTTCGGCGTCGTGAGCACCGGGCTCGTGGCGAAAACCAGGGCGCCCGAGCCCGTTTCATCGCCTAGCGCCCCAGCGAAGCTGGGCAGAGGTCGTCGCACCTGTCGGCTAGGCTCCCGTACCCGCCAAGAACGAGCCCGGTCAGGGTAGCCGCCCCGTCGTCCCCTTGCGCCACGAACTGATAGGGCCGAGAGGCCATACGCGCCGTCCAGTTGGTCGCCAGCCGTACCGAGGAGCGCGACGTCGTAGCGATCCCAGCGGGCCGCCAGAGTGGCATGTCCCGGAAACACCATTGATCGTATCAGGTGCCGGTAGCATTCGGCGCAATGATGCAGAGTGTTGGCGCTGGCATCAATTTTGACCAGCGTCCAACGCCGCTGCGTCGTGGTCGTGCCATCGGGAGGTAGTGGCGGTGCCGCTCGCCGCCGCGTCACAGGTGACAACTGGGCCATCGCTCGCCGCCGAGGGGTGCGCGCCAGTGGTCAGCGGTCGTGATGCGGTCAGCATAGGAGTTGACTGGTCGTGCCATCAGCGGCAAAAGTCAGAAGCTGGCGCGCCATCTACCGTCGTGGTGGTCAGGTAGAGGCCGCGCGCTGCGCCGTATCGGTCATATGCCGCTACGCACCCGCGACTAACGCCACCGTCGCGCGTTGATCCCGCGCGGTGAGCTCACTGGCAGTGGAGTCATACCACAGGATCCCCGCTTGGCGGGGGATCGATGGATCACCCGGCAGAAAGCCCCCCTACATTGAGACCGGCAGTCGTCGCGTGTTGATGCAAAGTGTCTGTTTGACGCCGGCACTCCAGGCGTTGGCTGTGCCCGTATAGGCGAACGGTCGCCGGGAGGGGCTGCCGACGTCAGGACGCCACCCCCAGCGGCATCGGCATGCGCTGTGCGTGGCATTGGCAAAGGAGGCAATACTTGGGGTCACGAGGGCGGGAGACGTCGCCTTCGCGTAGCTGCCCGATGCCGGTGACTGCGACGCCCTGGAGCGTCGTCGCCGTGAGCCACTCTGCTGCTTGCTCCTGCCGTGGGGGTCCCACTGGCTGCCAGGGTGCCTGCCGGGGCATTGCCCAGTGGGAGACCATCTGCATATTCGTATCCATCGTAGCAAACCTGCACGACTTGCCCGGTACGAATATCCGCGGCCACGAGGTCCGTAGTAATGCTGCCTTGAACTTTCTTGATGGTTTTGGCGCCGAGGTATTGAGATTGATCGTTGCAGCGGCGTATTATCGGCATTGGCTGTAAAGTTGTAGCAGGCCCGTGTTTGATAGGCGGTAATCGTGCGGTCGAGGCTACAGGCGTAGGTATTGACGGCTCCGGTGGCGGAGCAACTGTTGAGATGCCTCGCGATTATAACGTTACTATTAAAGAGCTGTGACACTTGAGAGAATGCTAGCCAGTGGTATCAATATATTAAAAGATACGACAAGGATAAGAATGCTCTGTAACAAGAAATATGACGACACTCTTCAATGCGTTCTTTTAAAGGAAACCACCGCGCTGTGCAACCAGCCGGGGTATGACACCGAGACTTCTGAGAAGGGAGAAGTTCCTGATGTAGTAAGAGTCTATCCCTCTTCACATCTTCCACGCCAAATCTCACATCATAACCCTTTGGACGTTTCTTTTGAACCCCTTGGAATGTTCCTTGAAACCCTCCTTGGAACGTATCAAGGAACCTCATTGCCTACGTGCGCGAGGAGCGGCACCGTGATACCACCGCCCATCTGCGCATAGGGGCGGAGCAAGGCCCGAATCTCTGCGGATAGAGTGGGCGTGCTGCGGCCCGTGGTACGGGCGGATGTCTGAGGATCGTGGTAGGTAATCTGCGTATCTCCCAGCTTGCGTGACTTCACGGCCCCCGTGGATGCGAGCGTGCTCATGACTGTCTGTTCTTGCAGCAGCAACAGCGCCGCCAAGGTCGTCGCTTCGTTCGATGAACCCTGGGATACTGTCTGACGGTACCGGCGTCCACGCGGGTCCACCTGGCCTGTCTCGCGGCCAACTGAGCGCTTGGGCCAGGGTCGTCGGTGTGCGCGTACCAGTGGCACTGCTGCTCGATCAGCGCTGTGCCCCGCATGAGAGCCTGGGCTTGCTCAAAGGCTGGCGCTGCCACCCAAGCAGCAGCGTCCAGGCGCGATGGAGAGCCACTCCGTCCGCCTCAGCGACAGGCAGGTACGCGTTAGCGTCCGGGCCGCCGACCGTCGCATCCAGGGTTGCCATGCGCTACTCCTTGGGCGGGGTGCCTGGCGGAGGCGAGGGGCGGTGAGACGTTCCGGGCTGGCTGGCGCTGTGGCGGGGCGCCGGAGGCATCCCTGGAGGCGGCGTGTGCGTACCAGCGGCGATGTCCGCTTGTTCTTTAGCCGCCGCACGGGTTGCTGCGCGCTGCTTCAGGGTTTGTAGCTCAGGATGAGGCGCACCAGCAGTCGAGCGCATGGCGGCGCAGCAGCCTGCCGTTCCTTCGGGTCCACCTCGTGTGTTGGATCATTGATGAGGTCGTAGTCCCCGAGCGCAAGGGCCCTCGGCGGCATCAACACTGTGCATCTGAAAAGCCTGGCCGCTCTCTTTCTCGCGGACCCAGTACAGTTGCTGTGGCATAGGAAGGCTCCTTCTTTGTGCAATGCTAGACCGCAGTGACGATATCGCCCTGTTTTTACCCCTAACCCCAGTTTGTTCGCGGACTTTGCGAGGTAGCTGCCCCAGATAACGCTAGAGGTAGCGCCCAGAGTCGCAGTCACCCGCATGAACTTCGAGTCATTGTCTTTGAACATGCTCATGTCTGCATTGATGGGGAGATGGACTTTCCCAGCAGCGACTGCCGCGGCCAGGCCCACGTCGCTATGACCGTATAGCTTCCCCCAACCAGGTCGCTTACTTCCAACGTAAATGTATAGGTTCCGGTCCCTAGGACTCCTGAGACATACAGCACCCAATCACACGTGGCCAGGAAACGGGGATTCAACTGCACCCCTGTACTGGAGGCCGTGGCGGTAATAGCGACCCCAGGTGCTTGGAATTCAAGGGCTCGATCAAACACCGCAGTAGTCATATATATACTACCTTTAGTTTAAGGTGAACATATGATATACTTACTGAGTCAGGTGGGCCTGATCAGCCCCTCGTCTTGTATGCCTTGTTCATACAAGAGCCTGACGACATACCATCGGACCAAACAAGGAGGTCATCTGATGCGCCGAGTTGCTCGTATTTCCCTCATCTGTGCCTACGAACTCTGCCATAAACCTTTTGAAGTTTTCCCATCACAGAAGACAGGGATAAAATATTGCTCGTACCCCTGTGCGATGCTGGCACGCCCGCGCCTCTCTCTTGCTGAGAAATTCTGGCCGAAAGTTGCCATTGCTGGCCCTGATGACTGTTGGCTGTGGACAGGCGGATTGCTTGGCGGTGGATACGGCAGCATGAGCAAAATAACGCCTGAGCGCAAACAAACGATAGGCGCGCACATCGTCAGCTGGTTTCTCCATACAGGCGCGTGGCCAGACAAAGGAATGTTTGTGCTGCACTCTTGTGATCGACCTGCATGTGTCAACCCGAGACATCTCTGGCTTGGAACACAATTTGACAACATGCAAGATTGTGCCAGAAAAGGACGTGCCGGGTATATAACACACCCTGAACGATTGGCGAGAGGGGTACGACATGGACGACATACAGAGCCTCGAACACACAGCGAGAGGCGAGAGAAATGGCGCGTACACACATCCTGAATCTCTTTTGCGTGGCGACAAGCATCCCAACAGCAAAGTGACCGAAGCCCAAGTCTATGAGGCCGTGGCTTTGTATGGCACTCGCCAATGGACGTATGAACAGCTTGGGTTGCGTTATGGCGTGACAAAGCAAGCCATTCGCTTCAGGATTCAAAGACATAAGCAATCCTAGGATACTATATACTAGGCAACTACAGCCGAGTTCTTTATGCCCCTAAGCCTACAGACTGATTTACCTTGAAATAGTGCTATTCCTGCATACCACTCTACCCTAGTCCTAAGTACAGGTTTTGCTTCTAATTCTCCTAGGTCTCTTACGTCTACCTGGCCGTTCTGAATGCCCGTCATAGCCCCATCCCCGAGACTCAGCACATAGATACTCGTGCTGGCCGCCGCGCCACCGCCGGGGTTAGGCTCCGAGAACGGAAGGATCTGACCCCCTTGATTATCCTCATCCACTTGAATCAGTGGTAGTCCATTGTAGCTCATGACGCGCGTACCAAACTCGTTGGGGTCCCACGTGATGAACCCAGCCACCCCAGTCGCCCTACTGGCCTGCGAGAGCCTGAGGGCCATCGTCTTGTTCATCGCCAAATGAGTTGGGCTATCGACCTTGCTAATGGCCGTGTCAAGAAGGAACAGCGACAGCGCATCCCCGCCCGACGTCGCCCCGGCATCAATCAATTGCGAGGAGCCAGCAGGTATGCGGCGCTGCAAGCCGTCAAACTCACGGGGGTCCACACTGCTATCGCCCTTGAAGAATGCCAGTGTCCAGCGATGCGCCAGGGCCTTCACTTTCATACCTTCCTGCACGCTCCGCTGGTTGGCCCCCATGGTCTGGATGATAAAGCGATCCACATCCAGATCACCGCCCGCAATCACGAGGCTTTCTGTGATGGGATTTAGTACCCCTACGCTTTCCGTAAAGCCTTCTCGTTCACGCCTCTAAATCCCACTCCTGGAAGGCTTTCCTCACGATTATACTTCAAAGCATTGCCTGAGATACCCTGAAAAGGTAACACTCTGAGGATGTCAGAATTCCTTGCATACATTTCGACGATCGCGGTCCGGATGACATCGCCGGGGTTGAGCTTTGCGGCTTCCACGATGGTAAGCGCCATGCGAGCGGCTCCCTTCAAGTCAAAGAGGAACAATGCAAGAGCACGCAGGCATGACCAGAAGAGCGCAGACTAGCGCTGTTGGTTGGCCTGGTGTTCTCGAAATAACGTCATACGTTCAGCGGGCGGTAGCTTGCTGTAATCAATCCCACTGTTGCCCCCGCCATGTCCCACCTGGGCACCGCTACCAGAGGACGATGGCCATAGGTGAGAGGCATCGCCAGAAGCTTTCAGGGTGGCAATCCATTCGCCAGGCGTGAGTGGGTTCACGCCGTCCTTGCCGTACCTGATCTCCTCACCGTTGCGGGCGACAACATTGCCCTGATCGTCCAAGTCACTAAACACCGCCATCCCGCGCATGACAGCATCTTGCACCGCCTTTTTCTCGACACCAGCGGTACTGACGGCATCAAGGAGGGCAGTTTTGATGCGGTCCTGACGCCACTTACGGTCAGTCGTTTCCACCGTACTCTTGAGCTGGCCAATTTCCTGATCCTTGGCCCGCATGACGCGGTCATGGTCAGCCTTCATCGACTCAGTGCGGCGCAGGACAAGGGCTTCAATGCCCTGCTTGTCGTACACGTCGGAGTCGTCTAGACCTTTGACGCGCTCACGCAATTTGTGGACTTCCTCTGGTTCGATGCCTTCAAATTTGACCTTCATATCCGAGGCGGTCTTTTCCGACTCGCGGCGCAGGGTACGTTCCTGGTTCAGCGCGTTTTTGAGTCCGGTCACGTCTTCCATCGGCGGGTCGAGCACGAGCGTCCAGCGGCCATCCCGGTCGCTATAGTGCTCTTGCAGGCCCTGGGGAATCTCGGTCTGATTGTCGTAGACTTTGCTTAATAGCCATGACACCCTCCGGTGTGTGGCAGGAACGGCCTGCATCCCGCAGGCATGAGACGTAAGGGCTGTGCATCCCACACAGGCCCAAAAACGACGAAAGCGGCTTCAGAGAATCGGGAGGACTCTCCAAAGCCAGCTTGAGGAACAGGGGCGGTTACTCCTAGCGCTAGGCTAGGGCAAAATTTATGTGATGTTCAAGGTATCTTCATGGAATGTCAAGCGCTATTTTCGCGTGACCCCGTCGATCATCCTGTGCCTTGGGCATCCTCATCCTCCCAAAACCGCAGCAATTCCCGCTGGCGCAAGGCGTGACACTCCGATTCCAACACATCGAGCCGCGCCTGCATCTGGTGCATACCATCAACCAGCGTCGCGAGGGTGCGGGCCATCTCTGACCAGGAAGGGAGCGACTTGGAGCGTTCCAGCATGGTCTTCAAGCTGGCGTTCGTTGCTTCAAGACGGGCTATCGTGGCGGCGTGGCTCTCCGCATCCGTGAGGGCATCGAGGCGGGAGATCAGGGGTCCATGGCGGCTCCTAGGGCACACAGGGATGGACGTACCGACAGAGGAGAAAACCTACCAAGAGCAGGAAGGCAGCCAGTACGATCCAGATGATCCCAAACAGCCAGCGCAACGACACAAACGGTCTCTGGTCCACAGGAGGCGCCACATACATGGCGCACGCCGCAGCCAGGGCCTTCTCGTGGGAGGACACCCACCTCGCGGAAGGCGTCGTAGACGTCACTGGAAAAAGAGGACATTGATTTTCGCCCTTGGAAGACCTAACAAGAAAGCCAAAGAGTAAGCAGCGAAATCAAAGAAAATCCTCGCGCATGCGCACAGCCTAAAGGCGACTGCATGAGCGGGGCCTGTTCAAACCAATAGTAATCGCGTGGTGCAACCTACGAGCTTCATTAGGGGTCCGCCTCCCTTTCAGGCGATTACATCCTAGGCAACATGGGCACAAGAGGCGTCGTCTCATAGTGCGCAGGAAACGCATGGTCAAGGCACAGGCCGCGCGTCTGCCACGCTGGCCTGATATCCACAAGTACCAGCAGTGCTGATAGATGGCACGCTAGAGCCGTCTATCATGCCCACCGCAACCACCAGCACATTAAGGCAGACACCAGGCGCCGCTCCAAATGACGCCGCGTCCACACCTCATGCATCAGCAAAGGGCTTGGCGGTCCTAGCTCCACATTTCTCCATGATGCCCCCTCTCTAGGTTATGCGCCAGATGACCAGCTCCCGTGTGAGGACAAGACATTTCTTGTTGGCCTTCGCCCACTCCACATGATGCGCCGTATATTGTTGTGGTTGATAGGGCGTGGAAAGGCGCATATCGAGTGGCAATTTCACGGCTCGCAGGATGTCGGCAATATGATCCGTGTATTGGTGCTCTGGTGCTTTCCATTGCGTCGGCTGCATGAGCGCAGCTAATGACGGCCCCAGCAGAGAGCTTCCTTTGCCAAAATAGGGTAATCACGCGGGACAGCGTAGCGGTAAAACTCCTTTAAGCTCATATTTCCCAGGTCTGTCATGTCATCGCTATACTGGCCTTCGGCTTCGTTTCCAGTACGGTGGATCGAGGTGGAGCAAGCCTCACATCATGCCAGTGCGGGAGAGGCGGAAGCAAGACCGAGAACGCCGGGCTAGAGCCAGCGAGGTCATGTTTGCAGAATCTCGGTTTTCGCGCTCGACAATCGGCTTGCGGTCACTGCGTAGTAACGCCGCGTACCGCTTCTTACACACATCAATCGTTGAGCCCCCACCCGCAAACGGATACAACCACCACGTCAAAGGGTTCCGTGTATAGATAGAGCAGGTTATCAAGCCAGCGGCTGTCGCTATTGCCAAAGCGGTTAGGGCCGGTGGTCTTGACCCGGTTACCCCAGATGTTATAGAGTCGGCGGGTCGAAAGTCGGTGACATGGGAGGCGGCAGCTTTAGGAATTTGGTTTTCTGAAACTGTTTTCCTAAACTCGTCCACGACATATCGCAAACCGTCTTTTGATCACACGCACACGCGCCGGCAATCACGCCGCCTGGGTCTCGCAGGCCATCCACAACCGCTGAATACTTCTTCCTGCGACTCTCGCGCTCCTCTTTGACGATATTACGTGCCAGCCAGCCCGAGATTTTGGTTTCCCCACATGCGCAACCACGTCGCAATATCGTCATACGAGGTGATGCCATAGCGATAAAACCGTTTCGCGCGGTCTCTTTGTCGATTCGAAGAGAGCGCCAGGCCGTTGTTCATTGAGATCAATAGCCATTTTGATCGTCGTCAACCAGCCCGAGACGTCGTCGTAGCGATAGACGCGGAATCTCTACATCCTTGCCCTCATAGATCTTGCGGTAGGCGAGCCAGTTGCGATGCTTGGCCATCCAGGATTTTTATACTGCGCCGAGACCGAGATAAAGAGGCACTTGCGTGCCTCAATCAGCTTCCCATGTCTCTCGGCGCGGCGCTGGACCGAAACCAGATGAGCATGGCCATTTCCTGATGGGATACAGATCTCCTCATCAAAGACAATCTCTGACAACTTGGAGGCGTGACCAACTCCGAGGCGTAAGGACAGGACGTCACGTCCTACCCGGGTGCGAACTCATGTTTCCTCCAGGCAGTAGTGTCCCAACCAGGTACGGACAGTCACTAGCATGGACTATTCTGCGAGGCGGTATTGCCTCTTACGCAGCAGGTTCGCCTGCTGGCGCGGAGTTCCTCGTCAGCCTTTGCAATCCGGCGCACATCGGCCTCAGTCCAGTGGAAGACCGATGGCTGCTTTTTGGAGATCCGCCACCCGCCGTTTGAAGGGCCGTATTATGCGGCGCGATGTTCCGCGCCACTCGAGCGTCACAACTGCCGAATGATGCCATAAGGGTGCCCGCCGCCGCCAATCAATCTCTTCGGCAAGGCGAATGACATAGCCGAGTTGTTCCTCCATCAGGGCCGGGTCATCGGGAACGCTCAGATCAAAAATCGCGTGTCCCACACCTCCAAGCGATGAGCAATCCGGGCACCGCGCCAAAATGGAGATACCCGCGCGGAGTGCCGCAATATCCAACGGTTGCCCTGGATGTCAAAGGCCGTTGAGCGACCGTGCTCCACTCACGGATTATGTCCCGTGAATACGCCAAAAACTCCTGGATACGCTGTGACCAGATATCAATATTCGCTCGCAGGTACGTTGAAGCCGAGGCTTCATTCTGTTGCCCAGCCGCAAACATGACTACCATCTATTTTTCACCATGCTATTGGTGAACATCAGGATAGACTTCTTACCGATAGTTTTATGGACCCGATCCACCCGATCCTGACAAAATGCTCGCCAGGCCCTGCACGAGTTCACGGGTAACACGGTTGACGGGTTCACGCCCATCAAACTCCAACCAGCATGGACACGGGCAAGGCTTTCGTCTGGCTGCATCATAAAAATCCTGATGCGTTTTGTCCATGCCTTCCTCTTCGACAATCGATACAGCAACGGCATCTTCCGCAAGCGCCCGGACGCCTCAGCAATGGCTTCCTCGCAATGCTTCAATACAGGCGTTGCCCATCGGTCACGCAGAGGCAACGACTAGGGGCAAAAAACAAATACGCACACGGTAGTGCTCCCAGGGGTTTCAACAGCAAACATCTCGCGAAGCCTTTACTCAACGAACTCAGGGTGAGGATCCGGTGGAAGCACATAATCCTTCTCGGCAATCAGATGCTCCTTAATAGTGTATTTTGTGGCTGAATATCGAGAGAGGTGCGGTTACGGTATCACGGCGCGGATATCGTATTGTGCCTGTTCCCCTTTGGAAAGAGGTTTTGCAGAGGATCAATGAGGCCGATTGAAAGCCGCCTTCAAGGCTCGTACAGACACAAAGCGACGTGTCCCTTGCGTATACAGGATACCCCAGTCGTTATCTTCTGCCCATGGCTGATAGGTGCCGATGCTTCTCGGCAGGCCTTTGTGAAAGCCTCGCCGGGTTAGTCTTAAGCACATGACCAAAGGAAATTCTTTGCGTACCAGCTCTCCCATTTTCGCTCCAGCACTCGCCATATAAGGCTGCGCGACGCCTGCACAAGACCATCTCATACATCGACCGTCGGCACCTCCAGTGTCAATACTTCCCATCATGGGGCGAGCGCACGCACACTCCAACATTATTATTATGCGCAAATATGCAAGGAGGTACTTAGTATTGCCATTGTGCAAGTGATAGTAAGAAAAAGGAGAGGAAGTCTCACCGCAGCAAGCTATTCCCTCTGCGAGCACTGCCTCCGTAACACTCGCAAAGCCACGTCAGAAGCCACAAGCGACGGCACGACGAGCCGGCAAGTCTACCTGCGTCAGGTCCGGCCATGCGCATAATGTGCCACGCGATAGACCCATTGCCATGCGTCTCCAGTGCCCGGAGCAGCATTTCCATATGCGCCACAGTCACGCCGTGGTCTTCCAGTCGTGCCCACAGGGCAGCATTTAGCGTCACGCCATGGACTCCTATGGCTGCGGCTCTACAAGGCGGCGCAACCGACGAACCTCCGCAAGCAAGCTGGGGATCGCCGTATGGCAGAGCATATAGAAGTTGGCATTGGCAAGCGAGGAGTGTCCATTGCCGGTGATCGCAGTCATAATCGCACCCGCATCTGTGATGACCTGCGGCGTCCCAAGGGCTACCCCATACACGTGCTCGCCGACCGTTTTGAGCAACGCCTCCTCAATCCAACTCACCGCATCCATCTCGTCAGGGATCTGGATCACGCACACCGGGGGTTGACTCGCGTGGGCGGCGTAAGACGCGATGCTGTCAAGTTCAGCATCAGTAAGAACCGGCGCGCCAGCGTTCAGCGTCATGATTCCTCTGCTTTGGTGATGAACCTTTTGGGTCAGCAACCAATCGACCGTATTGGTGAGGATGGCATGCAGTTCATCCCCATAGCCAAAGCGAGCCCGATTGATGACCAGGCTCTGGTAGATATCCCCATCGGCGTGACGGAGACTCGCGGCCCGCCAATCACACAGCATCTCCAGCATGTCAAGCAAGGTCATCCCCCGAATGCCCTCAGGAAAAAATTCAGGATGGTGCCGATTACAGGCATAATGATGGGCAATCGCGGGCGCCTGACTGCGCAAGACGGCAAGATAGGCGTCAGAGCCATAGGTGAGTCCCCGCAATTGCTGGGTGATGGCCTCGTAGGCCTCCACCTCGGGCGACTCCAGCTTGGATTGATCATGCTGCTCTTGGCGGATCGGTAATTCATGGATGCAGGCACTCAGATAGTTGCGCACGGTCTCAATATGCCGCATCGTCTTGAAACTGGTCTCCGTCATGCGCGCACCTCCTGTCCTACCAGCGGCACAGTATAACTCACGATATAGCCCGCCGTCTCTACGTCCGCCCGCCAACGCACCTCTTCTGCCTGCGCCGAGAAAACACCGGCCTCGCGCAGCATGGTCTGGATGGCGTGGTAATCTCCCAGGGCATCATAACAGGCACGGGGCACGCGCACTTCGACGGCAAGGCGGGCAATCATGACGTGCCCTCCTGGGGCATGGCGGCAACCATGGCCTGCCAGGCTGCCAAGGTGCCCTGCGTGACTGGGAGGCTATAGCTCGCGAGCGAACCCACTCGGTTGTACTCTTGCCGCCAGCGCATGGCCTTGGCCTCCGGAGGAAAGACCCCGGCACCCCGCAGGAATGTGAGTACCGCCTGGTCAGTGCCGAGCACATCCACCACGGCCTGTGGAACGTGGACCTCGACGTGGAGACGGTGGATCATCCGTCAAGCTCCTCTAGCGTGAGGGGGCGGCCAGTCACACTCTCAAGCAATTGGCGTGCTGTGAGACGGCCATCTCGAAACATCTGTGCCCGCGTCGGACCAAGGATCTCGTCCTGCCTGGCTGTGCTCTGGCGCCGCAGCCAGGCGGAGACATTGGCGTCAGGAATCGGGCCGCCATTCCGTAATCCAGTCTGAAATGAGCTACGACAATTTGGATGGTATGGCACGCCGCCAAGATAGGGAATACTATGCCCAATAGGCTCATGTGTATCACTTGTGAAACGCAAGCCATGTCGTCCTAAACAGATGAAGCTGGTCTTGCTATCAAGCACGCTAGTATGTATAAGAATAAGGCTGTTATCGCTATTGCGCTGGGCAAGCAGGGCCGTCGCCACTGCCACGGCACTCGCCACATGTGTCTGCACCAACGTCGCACTCCCCTGCCTGGCCCGCGCCATCAAGCCATCCTGAAAGCCGTTGTCGCTCGTACCCCGTATTCGTGCAGCAAGCTGCGTCAAGGGACTCTTCCAGGCTCACGCCCACCAGGAGGCTATCGCGCAGGTGCTGGACAAAGCTCTCCCCTTGGCGTGCCCACCAGTCAGCACCCGTCGTACTGAGGTCAGTCGGCTTCTGTGGCGTGGGAATGAGCGTGTCTGTCACTGCACGGCGGAGGGCGGTCTCTGAGGGCATCTCCGGCAGCGTCTCGTCCCTCGTGATGGCATTGACCTGTATCTGCATCCAGATGGCTTGCTGCCATACCACGGCGCAGGAGGGCAGCCGTGAGCAGTGATGCCAGCCCGCCATAGCGCCTGGTGATGAGCGGCGCGAGGTCCTGCTCCATCAACTCCTCAATGGCTCGGCGCCGGGCCCGCAGCAACGTCTCATCCGTCGGATCGCTCATCTTGAGCAAAGCAAGGATGTCCGATTCTAAGACAGCCAATTGCCGCCACACGTCCAGACGCAGCCCAGTCGTCACCCGCCCGATCTGTAGCAGACGGGCAGTAAGGGCATCGGCGATCTGGGCATTTACGCCGGGGGCCATAAGACATCATCCAGTACTGCAAAGCACTCCATGCGGCCATCCACGTAGAGCTTATACCGCGCCACAACTACAGACTGGCCCTGATCATTCAGGGCCCGCGCTCCGACCATGACGTCCTCCTCTGGAGCATACTTCGCCTGCACCTGGGCAAGTGACTCCTCAAACACACGGCGCAGATGGGCACTGGTCCATCGCTCAGGCTCCCGACTCAGAGGGAGGCGGCGGTGGTGGCGCATTCACGGTCGTGCCAGACGGGCTGGCTTCTTGCACCGGAGCGCTCGTCCAGGTAAAGAGTTCTCGCTCGATGGCCTCCCTGTGCCCGCCGCAAGATGGTGACATAGTCACACTGGGCATCCTCGCTCTTGGGGTCTACCAGGCCCACAAACTGCCGCACGGCTTGTTCCTTGGCGCTATTCTGTTCCATAGCTAGCTCCTTGAGCCGCCACAGGGGCAGGCTCGGATGGCGTGGGGGCCGGGGCGCCGGGAGGCACGGGCGCCAATGCGGCCTCAATGACACGCTTGAGTTGCTTCAGCAATGCATGATACGTGAGACCTTGGTGGTGATGGGGCGCTGTGGCTCCAGTACCATCAGCACCTCACGCAAGGCCGCAAACTTCACGGCGGCGGTGGCCTCCTGGGCTTTCTCTTCCTGGATCTGAGTCAGGTTCGTGGGATCAGGCATTGCGTGGGGTCCTCCCTATTTTTCTTGAGTAAGCCCCGACGGGCGAGGCGTTTACGCCCAGAAACGCCTGCACGCTGGGCGATAAATGTGGCGAGGGCAAAGGCATTGCCTTTCTTGATGCCGCGCCGCTTGAGCTGTTCCGCAATCTTGCCACGCGCCTTGCGGGCCAGCGTGCCAATCTTCATCGTCGGCTTCTTCCGTGCCATAGGGGGTCTCCTATCCTGATTGCTCCCGCGTGATATAGCGCAAGGGAGATGGGATATTACGCAAGATATGCGGTTTAGAATGTTCTGCTTCGCCTTTATATTGCTGGAATGCCTTGTCGATCACGTCATATGGAAAATGTAAGGCGAGAAACTTCTGCCCAGCTACTCGGTAATTTCGTGGCTGTGTATCGCGTTCGCGCAAAACGGTGCAGGCCAGATATTCCAAATAACCCAACTCAGCCCCCGAACGTCCACGCTGAGGAAGGAGATACCGATAGCGCGACTTCTCAGGCCCGACTAAGTCCTTGATAAACGTATAAGCCGTCAGCCAGCCCACAGGCGGGGTCAAACTTTCCTCCCCCATCACCTTCATTTCGGCCTGGATATATTCCAGGTCTTTCTTTAACGCGGCATTTTCTGCAATGAGAGCCTCATGTTCATCGCGCCGAACCAGATTGTTCGAGACGACATACTCGACATTGACTACACGGGTATTCAGGCCCTGATAGGCCACGGCTGATGCCTGGAACATCTGCATAATGTCCGCAGGGGTCAGTGTCGTCGCCTGTGCCGCTTGGGTACTATGGCGGTAAGCCGTTTCTTTGCTCAAAGCATCGTCGAAATGATGGGCGAGTTCTAATTGGAATGCAGCACTGACTAGATAGACAGGATGGTGGTTATTAGCGGCCAAGATAGACTTTATGTGATTGATATCATTGAAGAACGCAGGATTTGCTTTCAGTAGATTTCCTGTGAGCACGAACACATACTCCTGCTCAAGAAAAAGTTGAAAGCTCTCAATGCTTTTCATCTTGCGAAGATAATCAGAATGTCGCTGAAACTTCGCCTGCCCTGCCGTCCCTTCGCTATTCTCCAAATACCATCGGTGGTTCGCATGACTTCGTATAATAGGGCTTCCCGCGCAATGACACTATCTGCATCAAAGGGTCCTGGAATCCTACCGCCTCAGTCATCTCGTCTTTCTCCCTGGACACACTCATGCCGCCACTCCTTGCAGCGGTCGGGCGCCATTCCGGCCTGAGGCAACCCTATCGGGGAGTCGGTGGCAGCAAGAGCGAGTTGTTGCGCCTGCTGGTCCTCAATAAGCATTTGCTCATCCTCCGCATCTACCCCCGGACGTGCCACCTCGCCTTGTTGGAGCTGATAGTACCACGTTTCGTAGCTAATCGTGTGATTGAGATACGCCTGCATGAGAGCCGTGAGTCGCTGGGGCTCCATCGTACTTGCAGCAATCCTCGTATTCAAATGGTAGCTGATGCTCGGATCATCTAGCCGATCACTAGCTGCTGACCACCAGGCATGCCAGCGTAACAGCTGCGTCACGCCCTCGCTCACGGTGCGAATGAGCGTCTGGATCGGGCTCTCGCTGCCCTGCGTACGCGTCACCATAGCCGTCATCGTTTCGGGCACGAGCGGCGCGACCTCCAGGAGACTTGCCCCGCGAGCAGCCATGTCGTGCAGGTCTTGCTGCATAGCATGCTCATGCGGCTGCAAGCCCTGACCCTTGTACTCCAGCATGCCGGCTTGCGCCCCTGCGGGAGTACCCAGGCCGTCAGCGAGCCAATCAGTAACTCGGTGAGGGGGTCCAGATCGCCGGCAATCCAGGGGGTTGGCAAACTCGTCAGATGGAGCGCGTGTTCGTAATCCGCACTATGCCTGAAGTACCGGAAAGCAATTTCCACGAGCGGCTCCATCAGTGACTGGACCACGTCGATGCGCAAGGAGAGCGGTGTCATGGTGACAAACGGGATGAACGTCAAGGGTTCTCCAAGACGCAATGGTACCCAAACCTGCGTCGGTGCGAACGTGGCTGCCGTGCCGCCCAGACTGCCTGGCACCTGCACCCACACGCTCACCTCGTAGACGCCCTGCTCATTCAGACGTAGCACGCGGCGCTGGAGTTGCGTCTTGATGACGAAATAGTCGTCCGTGCCCCATGGTCCTTGGCGCATCGGGATGCCTTCTTCCAGCACGATCATGTCCAGATGCTCCGCGCCTTCACGCTCGACGCTGTGCCAGTGGACAATTTCTTCAGTGGCATAGGGAATCCAGTAGGGCCGCGCACCGGGGGCGGCGAAAGGATCTGCCCCGAGGGCAAGACTGTCGGTGCCGGGAAGTCGAGGAGGACCCCGTACCTCCCCATGAGCAATGTTTCGCGCACCAGATCTTCGGCAAACGTGCGTAGCGGCAGGCCCGTGCGTGTCACGTTACGGAGCTGCGGCTCCAGCGTCGTCGGCACCTCCACTTGTGGCTCGCGGCGGAAAATGGCGCCCGTGAGACCAAAGACGACCCATGAGGGGCGTTGGAAACTGAAGCACGGTCACGATAGGCCGCATATTGGCTGTCCAGCCGCATTCCGGATGGCCTGGGCAAATATTTAGTGCCAGCCAGGCGTACCCCGTCTGCACTGCGTGCCGAGGCCCGCGTATCTGGCGCCGCCTTGACATGGCCCGAGCCTTGCGGCGGCATCTCTGAGGGCCTGCCAGGTATAGCGATAGGCATCATACTGAGCATGGTTCAGCGCAACAGACATGGGGACATTCCTTCACACGGAGGACGGCGTCAGGCATCTGTGGTGAGAACGGCCGCCCGTGGTGCTCTGGACACGAGGGCCTGCATCAGACGCCTGGCGCCGCAGACAGCGTACAGACTTTTGCCTGCCCTGACAAGAGGAGAACACGCCTGGCTAAAAGCGCAGACTGATCGTCGTGGCAGGTCGGCGGGCTGGGGCGAAGGTCACCCCGAGGGCATCGCCAAGGTCAGGCGAATGACCCAAGCGCTTGCGCATGGCATCTTTGTCTTCGATAACCAGACGCCCCTGACTGTCGAGTCCATAGCCCACGCTGGCCAATTCACCCGCAAGGTCCTCACACAGACTCGTCTCAGGCGCACAAAAAACGGGAGCGACCTCGCGCAACCACGTCGCCATTTCCAACCACAGGAAGTCGCGCAACAAGCGGGGCTTCGCGTCCGCAGGATGGCGCACCACAGGAGCCTTCTCCGCCACGTTCACTGCCAGGACATCACACGCAATCAGGCCCTGGCGCCGCAATTCTGCCAGACGATCATAGACGCCAGCCCCGAGGCCGATCACATCAACGGCAATGTCATCGACACGCCAGGGTTCCAGCAGCGTCACAATCTGGCCGACAGTGGCCATCGTATCGCGCTTGGCCCAAACCGCGATATGGTCCACAACCTCGCCTTGGCGCAACACGAGAGCTGTGCGGTCACTCCCGAGGCGGGCCACGTCCACGCCCAAGCGTCGCTGTCCTTCACCCGCGCGTGGTTCCCGCGTTGTGCAGGGCTCAGTGAGTTCGAGGGAGATCAGCACGTCATCGTCTTGCGTGGGAAAATTGCCATCGGCGCGTACACGCACGACGTTGGAGCCTTCGCCCCATTTTGACACGAGGCGATCCCGGTATCCTCGATCAACGAGTGGGCTATCCTGCGAACGAAAATGTAAGGCTGTGTACTCGCCCCGGTTGTGGCGATGGGAGGCGGCGAAGGTCCCGCTGGTACGGGTGGGGTTGCCCAGCATAAGCACACGGGCACCGGGCGAGGACAGCGCACCTTCAGCAGCCTCAAACACCTCTTCGGCCACACCCGAAGCCTCATCAATCACGAACAATAAATGATCCGCGTGGAATCCCTGGAGAGCCTCGGGATTCTCTTTGCGGGCCGTCCTGGCAAAAGCCCCCCACTCGGGAGCACTCTGGTCAATCAGGCCATCGTTAATGAGGCGAAAGAGGCGCGTCAGCCAGAACCGGGGATGCAAGCCACTGGCTTCGCTCAATTCGTCCGCCTTGCGTCGCCATTTACTCAACTCTCCCCATAAGACGTCATGAATCTGGTGACTGGAAGGAGCAGTACAAGGGACTTTGGCATAATTATGGGTCTCTAAGAACCAAAATATAATCCAAGAAGCACTACTGCTTTTTCCTATACCATGCCCTGATCGCACAGACACTTTTGCCCCAGAGGGCACAATAGCCTCAAGAATAGCAGCTTGTTGCGAGGTAGGCTCAATCCCCATTCGCTGCTGGACATAAAGTAAGGGATCTTTGCGCCAATGCTCACGTAATTCCAGATACATCTCAAGAGGCGCGTTCGCGTGGGCAACGGGAGCGGTAGACATGCTGACATCTTCCCGCGCTAAGTCTCTTCACGCAGTGACGGGAGTGCATGCCCATTCGTAACACTTGCGGCATGCCGCGCCACCTCGAGCAATGCGGCTAACCCGCTCGTCGGCTCCCAGAGCGGCGCCCCATCATTGCCGGTGACTTCTTGCCGCTCGACATAGCCGCGGTCTTTGCCAATGGTCTTGAGGCACAGCGTAATACCCCAAGCTTCACCATTTTGAATAGACTGCCAGAGCTTGAGTTCCGCTGTATCAATCATCATACCGCGCTGGGCATCTTTGGCTGCTTGCACCACAGGATACTTCAGGCAGTACTTCCGCACTGTCTCCTGGCTACAACCGAGCCGTTGTGCAGCAATAAACATCATGCCTTTCGTCTCAGTAAGTGCCTCAGCGACTTGTTGGGCAGAGTAACGATGCTTATTTGCCATACTACAACTATTCCACAAATTTATGCTTGTTGTACAAGACGCAAGCCATACTCATTGGGCTGTTGCTCAATGGTCACGCCCTCACGACGTATCAACTTATTCTGCTTAAACGGACGATAATCCACCTGATGCTGCCAACGATGGAATTTCCAGGTCACGCGCACCACATCAGGATGTTGCTGTTGAAGTGACTGCGCCATGCGCAAACGGCCATCCCCATGGTACAGTTCGTCAGTATTCCCGCCTCGCATAGACATGGTAGCGATTTTATCAGCAAGAAATGCATTGGTTAGTACGGTACACCAGCCGGCCTTCAGGACACGCAGACTCAAATCTGTATCTTCATTATAGCGCCCACGCCACCGGAATGGGAGACTGTTCAGGATGAGGATATTGGAATAAATGCGTGTATTAAACACAACAGGAGGAAGTTTTTCTTTACGCTTCGCAAATTTTTCATAATTCATGCCAGCAAGCACCACATTGGTATAGCGCTCCACAAAGTCTTCAATGACCTTAAAGCACGTACCAGAAGAGATGCGCACTTTCAGGTTGCGATAGAGTCGATAAAAATCGCGGATATTATCATCAAGAATCCAATGACGGGAAGCTCCAGCCTGGAGACTATGGTCCCACACCCAATTGCGGGCAGGAATCGAGCCTTGTCCTAAGTTACTAAACGGCAAGACCAAAATTTTCTCTGGCGCAATCACCGCGGCATAGTGCGCATACTCTGGGGCTCAATCACCATCCAATAGGGCACATGCATAGCTTCCAGCGCCTTACTGGTCAAGCGCGATTCCCACTGTCCTTTGCTGATAATATACACAGGATATCTAGGGTCCATCGACATACCGATACTGTTGCAAATTTTCTGGCGCGTGATAGGGATACCAAATGGAGCGCGTCTGTTCAGTCATTGATTGTTGGAGTAAGGCAGCAAAAGCCTGTAAATCCTCAAGCGAGGCAAAATTGACAATGAGTTGTTTCCAGGCAAGCTGATTGTCTTGATGAAAACCTGGCATGCCTTGCCATTCAGCTTCAGGATCGTTCTCGCCAACCTGGCGATCAAGATGGTGGAGCGCCAGCGACTGTTGCTCAACAAGGTCTGCCAGGGTTCCCTCATCAAACCCAGTCCTGAGCAGCGCTGTGGGATCATCCTGTGCTAACTCTTGGAGTAACGCAGCGAGCAGCGCATCATCCTGCACCCGTAACCGTGCAATATGATTATCGCCTGCGAGCAGTTTTAGCGCTTGTGGTTCATCAGGCCCATACGGCATACGGCTTCCCGGCAATATGCGTATGACCTAATTCCTGAGCGGCCTGTACGACACCATGCCCAGCCAGGATCGTCCCATCCTGGGCCACGACGACGTTGCGATAGATGCCGTGCTCAGTCAGCGACTGCTTGAGGTGGGCAAGTTCCTCAGGAGGATGCGAGCCGTCATTGCGGGGATGGGGACGCAAGTCCGCGAGCAGCAAGGATTCCAGCATCGTCGTCAGGTCATCTGTGGATGCTGGGGTACGTGGAAGTCGTGGCGGGCGTGCCATCGGGTCGCGGCCTTTCTTTGTGTGCGAAAGAAAATCTACGAGAGACAGCAGCATAAAAGACGCATCCAGCGCTGTCAAGCACCCTCCCCGTCCTCCGTACCCTTACCCCCGCCAGTCACACGCTGAGAACGCCTGCCCTCACAAACGTGCAAATAAGGCCCCTAGCAGCCCCCAGGCGATATTTTTTGTTGAAAAGTGATTCACAACACAGCAGATTTCTTCCGTGCCTCAGAAACGATTCTGGAGCGATTTTTCCCAGGTCAGGTGCGCATTCGTCTGTCGCTGAACATACCCTTACCCTTGTATGTTGTATCCTAGAAGCAAGTTTCCTCGTTCACCCGTACCTACTCACCCCCTTTTCTCCCCTGGACCCTTCTTTTCCCCCAAAACCCAACCTAAGAAAAACCAAGAAAGAGAAAAGCGAAGACAGGAGCAGTAGCAGTAGGAGCCTTCGGTGGTTCCTTGGAACGTATCAAGGAACCACCCCGACGACGACGCCACACATGCTTATAAATATATGATAGATAAGGGATTATGACATTCCTACGGTCATCTCTGGCGCTCACCCGTAATTCACGGGACGGCGGGTGCGCGCGAGAGACGTCTACGGGCGTGCGGATCTTCGCGAAACGTCGGGCGCGCTGCTCTTCGGCCACGTCTACTTCTTACTTGCGCGCGTCACTTCGCACGCGCCCGTCTTCGCGGAATATCGGGATCACGCGAAAGACGTCTACGGGGAGCTCTATTCTACGGCCACGTCCTTCTAATACCTGCGCGCGTCACTTCGGGCGCGCGCGAAAGACAGGCAGGCAACGCACCCGTTGACGCGCCTGTCTACGGCCCATCACGTCTTCACGGGACGACGGGCGCGCGCGTGTGAAGACATCTTACGCGCGGGATCGTGCGCGCGACCACCTTCGGTGGTTTCTCTTTTTATGTTACACTTGTAACAAGAAAATGAAACCTTCCTTGAAAGGGCAAGATATGGAGCAAAACGGCGTCCGCCAGTCCGCCTCGGCACGCCAGGAGGACCCCTGGCGCCAGGTCTCCCCGCAGCAGTGCTTGCGGCTCATCGTGGGCCTGGGCGTGCGGCAGGAGGAGGTGGCCCAGAGCCTTCAAGTCCCGCGCTCGACGCTGGCCGTGTGGTTGCGAGGAGCCGTGACATCCCGTTCTCCGAGCATTCTCTGCTGCGCCGGCTGGCGCAAGCCACCTATGCCCAGCGCTGGAGATCCACGCCGCCCACCTCGCCCGCCTCCAGGCTCTAGAGCCCCTGCTGGGGACCTGGCGCGTCCGGGGCCTGCTGGACGCGGCGCACGCCGCATGGGACCGACGCCTCGGAGCCTGGCGTGCCGACAAAACCACGAGGGACGCGCAGGTCCGGGCGCAGGTCCGGCGCGTCTCAGCGCTATCGGCGCGCATGCGAACCAAGACCATTGGTCGCACGCCGAAACGGCGACGATTCTAACGCTCTGCAAACAAGTCCTCTATGCCCTGCGGACGTGGGAGGAACCCGAGGAGAACGCCCTACAATGAAGCATCAGCAGACAACCACGGAGCACACGATTCCCATCCCCGAGTACACGGCGAGCAACGCGTGGGAGGAGCCCCAGTGGCGCGACCCCTGTACCTGTAGCCCCACCCTGCGACCCTGCCCATCCTGCCGACTCTGGGAGTCGGGGCACACGACTAAACGGCGGCCGCGCACGACACGACATGCAGAGGCGTATGCCGACAGTTGCCGACTACACCCCACGTACCAAAAGGGGTGCACGTCCTGCCAGGCGCAGAATCGACACTACCATGCCACGCGGCGGTCGATGCACACAGAGCCAAAGAGCGGCACGTCTAGAGACTCCTAGGGCTCCTGGCAGGCTCCTAGAACGAGCGTGTTTTCATAGACGATATCTCAAATAAAAATGACGCCAGCCGGGCGCTATGGGCAGTGAGTCGCTGTGACTTTGGCGCGAAAGGAGGTACGCAATAATCTCGATCACAAGGTGATCCCAACGGGCGGGAGGCAGAGGAACAGTGGCCTCCCGCCCGCCAGTAGAACCCAACACGGCGGCGCCCACGAGGCGCCACCGCCGTGCAGGATAGCACGCCAGAATCCGTACATACCAGCACGATTCCCTCGCAGACTAAACAGTGTGTCTTGCACATTTTTTATGATTGACACACACCCCTCCATCGCAGAGAATATCCTTATCGCGAGGCGCAAACCCTTTGGCAAGGATACATACTGAGGATGGCGGAGAGAGAAATATTCTGTGAACGTCTCAGGCGTAGACGTATGGCTCTCGGATACAATCAACGCACACTGGCCCGTCTCCTAGACTGGAAACCCAGCACCATTAGTCATTACGAAAGGGGACGGTATAAGCAGAGCATGAGTTTTGCGCGGTTGCGCCAGGTAGCAAGGGCCCTGGCCACCTCGACCGATTATCTGCTCGGCCTGTCGAGCGATCCTGGTCCGATACCAGAGGAACACGCGTTCGCAGAGGATGTCCCATGAAACTGACCAGAGATGTCACGGAAAAACTCAAGGCGCAGCAGGCGAAAGATGCCCAATATTTGGAAGGGGCCCGCCGCCGGTTGCGACGCACGACGCAAAATTCGTGCCCTGGAAGAGGAGGCCCGCCACGCACGCCAGGCCCAGGTCGGCAAGCTGGCTGACGAGGCGGGCCTCCTCCTGTGGAGCGATGCGGACCTGGCCGAGCATCTTCGCCGCCGTGGCCTTGCTGGCGGCCTGTCCCAATCCAGTAGCAGTACTGGAGGGGCTGCTGTGTAATGGGGTGCTGGAGAGTCTCTAGCAGCGACAGAATGGCATTCCTAGTTTCCAGTAGGTAGGTCAACCAGACAACTGCATACCGCCCCTTCAGAGTTTCCTCTGGAAACTCACGAAAGTCACCCAATGGTCTCTGCCCATTTTTGGTTAGCACCGTATAAGATGCGCACGGCGACACAAACTCCTGCCCGGCAAGTGCATTACTTGCGTCGCGAGGGGGAATTTGCTCCGGTTTCGTATGCATTACGCACGAGCCAAACGACAGAAGGACTATGGAGATTTTGTCGTAGGCGGAACGCAAAATTTCCCCTCGTGGTGTGCCAATGATCCAGGGCGTTTTTTACACAAGCGGCTGCCAGTGAGCGCCTCAATGGGTACTACGCTTTTGCCGTGCAATTTTCGCTCCCGCGTGAATTAAGTCATGCACAGCATATGGCGCTCACCAAAGATTTTATGGAAGCGACTATGCTCTGATCTTCCAGCATTGTGGGTCAAGCATGACAAGCGTCTCGACAATGGAGACATGCATCCACATATCCATATTCTCCTTTCCTCACGGCGCATAGATGGTATTGAGCGCAATCCTGAGCAGACCTTTGCACGGTGGAATAGCCATAATCCGTCACAAGGGGGAAGTCAGAAAGAGCTGTTCTGGAGTCAACAGCATGCCCCTGAGAGACTGCGACAGAGCGTTTGCTGACATATCAAATTATCACTTAGAACTCGGTGGTGCGAAGGAACGCTTGGACCCTCGCGCACTACACCGGCGAGGATTCAACGGCAGCCTATACGCTGGGGAAATACACGGCCAACTGCGGAAAAGATTGCCGCCGAGCAGCGCAAAGCCGTCGTCGCATGGAAACAGCGCAAAGTCTACAAGGGTCTCGGCGCGGCACAGGACATCCCGCGTGAAGAGATGGTCTTGCTCGTGCGTCAGTGGACACGGGGCTGCACCCCAGAGACAGAGACTCCCTCGCATCTCGGCCACTGAAGTCGAGACATGGTATAGACGGGAGGAAGACCAATTGATGCAGGATATTACGAGACGCGAACAGCAGTTAGTCCGCCTCACACTCGCACAGGAGGGCCAGCTACGTCCGCATGAAGTACAGGCACTACTGCGACCATCCCGCATCGAGGAATATGTCGGGCATGGGCTCAAGGCGCGGATTTTTGAGGATGAACCGGGGTATCGCTACTAGGAGACGACTATGGACATGAAGCAGCAAGAGCAGGAGTACCAGGATATACAGCGGTGGCTCAAGGGGAAGAAGCCCGCGCGCAAGGAAACTCTGGCACCGCATCGCACACAAGGTCGTCCCACGTGTCATTCGCGAGCCATTAGAAGAGGCCTGCGGCGTGGGGCCCGGAGACGTACTAGGAGTGCTCGGAATGGGGGTCGCGATTGTGGGACCGCTTTTGCGGTCGTGCTCGTGATTATATCGAGTGCTGGGATGCTCACACTCTTTGAAGGGGCAGGGCAACAGCTACCCAATACGCCCTTGGGCGAGATGGCGAAGACCATGCGTGTGTTCACCCAGAAAGTGGCCTATGTGGTAGGGGGCATCGCTGTGGCACTTTCAGGTATGCGGATACTCTTCGGTGGTCGCTAACCTTGCGAGACGATGGAACATGCATGAGGACTGGAGCCAACTCGACATCGTACAGCGTCTGCGTGCGATTGGTGACACGCGCTCCCATGACGAGGATGCCACACTGGTCCATCACGCTCTGCCAGGCCATCTCTGCGAGTGTTGTCTGGACGCCCCGGCCGAGCGGTTATTTTTGGCGCCGTGGGGTGGGGATATGGGCATCTGCTTTGCATGTCTTATCCACGCTGCCCTTCTCCGCGAGCGGCACGCGGCACGCGCGAGCGAGGAATGATCATGAAACTGTCCGTCCTCCTTGTGCTAGCGCTGGTGGTGGGCCTCATGGCCAGTACGGAAGTGTTTGCGTACCTGGCACGGCTTGACCCGACGTTGGGTGTTCCACTGTGGCGGTGGGCAGTGCTGTCTTACTATGCTCCGTGGGACATTCTCAAATGGGCCTGGTGGTGGGGATACGATATACCACAGTCGTTTATTCTCCCAGGACTGGTGGGGCTGTTGAGTGCGGGGTTGGCCTGCTTTCAGGAGACAGCGCGGCGGCAGAAACCAGGGCAAGCGCACTGGGCGACGCCTGCTGAACTCCGGCAGGCGCAGTGTCGGGGCAAGACGGGCATTGTGCTGGGGTGGACGGGGGCGTTGTGGTGGCGACGTCTGGTGTGCTATAGCGGGCCTTTGCACTGCTTCTTTGTGGGAGGACTGGCGGTGGCAAGACGAATACGCTGACGTCTACTCTCCTCCACTATCCGCACTCAGCGCTCATTATGGACCCCAAAGGTGAACTCTCCACGCGCACGGCAGGCTACCGAGCAACACTGGGGGAGTCTACCGACTGGCGCCTACGGAGGAAGGCACGACGGGCTACAACTTCTGGGGCGCGATTGACCCGACGAGTGCGGAGGCGTTTCGGGATGTCGAGTTACTCAGTCACTACCTACTGGAAAGGAGGAGCCAGGGCCGAAGTCCTGCCTGAAGGTGTTCTTTAGTGGGTTAGCAATTCAATTCTTGAACGGGCTGAGTCTCTATGGGCTCAGTACGGGACTGGCAACGTGTGGCGCCGACTTCCTCGATCTGCTCACGATGGCCGAGTGGTCGGGATTGTGCCAGAGCATGCAAGAGCACGATATGTCCGTGGTGCAGCAAGCCGGGAAGCTCGGGGCACAGGGCAAGGGGAGGTCCACGACAGCCTCGCCTGACGCTGATTCGCGCCTCAGCATCTTTAGCGATCCGCACGTCGCAGTCATGACGCATACGACCACGTTTCCGCTCGCATCTCTGCGAGAGCAAGCGCGGCCGTGCACGGTGTACTGGCATGTCCCCTTTCGGGATCAGGCACGGCTTCGGCGCCTGACGCGACTCTTTTCCATCAGGTCCTCGACTACTGCGCAGGAACGATTCTTACTCGACAGGCCAGGGCGCCGTGTGACCGCGCATCCGCTGTTGTGGGTCGCAGAGGAATTGCCCTCTCTCGGCTATTTCCCGATGGCGAGTAGTGGTCTCAACTATTTCCGTGCATACAATATTCAGATGCTCCTCCTCACGCCCTCCATGCAGGAACTTGTGAAAGAATTTGGCCAGTACCACAACTTTTTAGAGGGAAGTTATGTGCAAGTAATTTTTGGACTCAGTGATGCCAAAACTGGCAGTCAATTTGCAGAGGCTATTGGCAAACGTGAGGTAGCACGCACGCGCACGACACGCCACAAGGGAGGCGTCAGCGCGAGTACGGAGGCGGTGCAAGAGGCGCTGCTTGATACAACCGGGATACTCCAGTTGCCCCCAGGACGGGTCCTGATCCTGGTGGGTGTGCACAGGTTAGTGGGCAATCATGCCCCGTTTTATGGGCACCGGCTGTGGCGTGAACGCAGCGCCCTGCCCGTGCCCTAGAAAGGTTTCCATGATACCGCTCCCACGGTTGTTTCTGTCTGCCTTTGGAGCTCTGTTCTTTGGCGCGCCACTTATGCTCGCGATACTCCCACAAAAGACTATCGAGGCGTGTGGGGTTTTTACGATGAAACCAGGGATGGATCTTTGCCTTGTTTCGTCCATGTGGCCGCTCTTCCTCCCGTTACTTCTGGCACTGTTGGTGAGCCTGATGAGAGGAATGCGGGGGTGCGGGCGGCTCATTTCTTGTGCGCGAAAGGAGGAACCGCATGTCTCACAAAGCTCTTAGTGGTGGTCTCGTCGGATGGCTGTTGGTTTTTCTGGCGTGGATAGTGGTCTATACCCTGTTCTGTAGCCCTGGAAGTGCCACTGCTTCGACGCTGGGCTGGACGGCCACAATTACCACCGTCGCCAATGAAGTGCGCAATATTGGCCTGGTGTGTATCGGGCTGGCGATTGTGCTGACTGGGATCATTATTTTGTTCCATCGGCGCATGGAGAATCTCGGGTCGGACTTGTCAGGCAATTAGTATTGGTGCCGTGCTCGTCTCGACAGGACTGACGGCAACGGCGCGTTGGTGGGTGGGGTGGCAGCGCTACCGCTCATGGATCAGGCAGACGTGCCAGGGATAGGCGGAGAGTCTCGGGACGCTGCTGTCGTTTTGGCTGCTCAACAGCCCGTATTGTGCGCTAGCGGTGTGGCTGTCGAGACGGGGGCGCCGATGGCTGAGACGTTGCCAGGCTGGCACGCACCGGTGTACGGGGGATGGCGGAACCGCCGCTCTTTAAGGGCGTGCCGATTATGTTTTTGCCTGTGACTTGCTTGGGACGCTGCTGGCAGCCGTGTGTTTGCTGGAGATCGCACATGTGGTCTACGCGGTCCTGGTTGTTGGTGTCGGGGTGATGGTGTATCTCGTGGTGTTGGTTGGGCGGAAGATCGAGCCGCGCTTTACCAGGATTGCGTGGGAGTACTGGTCGTATAGGCGAAGGTATGAGGGCTAGTATGGAGGAAGGTTTTGAGGCGGAATTAGCTGCCTTACTGAATCGGTACACTCTGGACAATAAGTTGCATACTCCAGATTTTATACTTGCAGACTATCTGCTTACTTGCCTGACCGTTTTTGATATTGACGATGGCCAAACGTGAATCGTGGTACGGACGGCCATGGCGAGGAAGCCCGTTGCGCTTGAAGGATAGGCATGAGTACGCCAGTGGCTCAGCTTTTATATTGGGACTGCATGGCCAATGAAAGAACGTTGGTGAATCGGGACGGGGCGCTGATGGCGTGTCTACGATTCCGGGGTCCGGATCTCCATAGTGCGCTCGACTCCGCCCTGCTTGTCCAGGCCGAGCAGCTCAACAATACGTTTAAGCGTTTCGAAGGGGGCTGGGGGCTGCTCAGTGAGGCGCGACGGCGCGAAGTGCGGTCCTATCCCACGAGCACCTGGCGTCACCCAGCAGCACGCCTGGTTGACGAGGAGCGGCGGGCACGCTTTGAGGCGCCTGGGCTGCACTACCAGACGGACTGTACGCTGACGCTGACGCTCAGGCAGCCCCCACGAGTAGGGCAGGGATGGAGCCGCTGGCTGTATCAGGGATTTGCCCGAGGAGTCACACACATCCGGAATTGTGCAGTTTGAAGCTCAAGTGCGGCGCACGGTGGCTCTCATGGCCGAAGCCTGTGAGGAGGTCGAGCAGCTGGAGGGCAGTGCGCTGCTCACGTACCTGAAGGGTACGATAAGCCTGAAAGAATACGCGGTGGCAGTGCCAGACCCTCCAGCCTATCTCGACACGTATTTGAGCCGCGACCAGAAACTGGAGTATGTCTGGGCACTGCCCTCCGTGATCCAGTACCCCGGCTGGGGGCGCACCATCTGCGCTGCGTCTCGGCGCTCGCCTATCCCAGACAGACGACCCCGGGCATGCTCGACGTCCTGGATACGCTGCCCATGGAATACCGGGCGACGGTCCGCTGGCTGCCCCTATCGCGGGCGCAGGGCGATCCGGGCGGCCCAGTCGGCAGGCGGATTCGCACTGGGGCCAGCGCCACCGGGGAACGAGTACGCGCACCGAGCAAGCGGCCATGACGCGAGCACAAGACGCCAGCAATTTTCAGGAGGGATCGAGCTGGGCCTGTGGGCGAGCGGCCATCCGACGCAAACAATTGTCGTGTGGGACGAGCAGGTGGACGCCGTGAGGGCCAAGGCGGAGGTGGTGGAGGCCACGCTCAACAACGCAGGATTTACGGCCAAAGTCGAGGGCCTGAACACGCTCCCGGCCTGGAATGGGACGCTCCCGGGGAACCGCACGGCGAACCGCGCGACGGCGGCGCTTACGACGCAAAACCTAGCGCATCTGGTGCCAGCCACCAGTCACGCGCGCGGGCCAAGCTGGAACACACATCTCGACGGGCCGCCACTCATGATGACGACCGGCGCGGGCAGACGCCGTTTGCCCTGGATCCTGCACGAGGATGACGTCGGACGCTACGTTTATCGTCGGACCGATCGGGGACTGGGAAGTCGACACTCGTTAGCCTGCTGGCACTGCAATGGCTCAAATATCCGGGAGCACAGGTCTACGCTTTGGATAAAGACCAGAGTTTGCGCTGTGCAACCTATGCAGTGAGCGGTGATTGGTACGATTTGAGGGTAGAGATAGAACGTCTTGCTCGGGCCGGTGGGGGCCTTGAAGACAGTGACTTTCAGCCCTGGGGGCATTCTGGAAGCCGCCCCCTGGTTGGTGGCAATGCTACGAAATGGCCAGTCTGCTCACCACACCAGAGATTATCCCGCAGATTGTGGGCCATTACTGAGACAAGTTGAATCAAGGCTTACAGGGACCCCTTCCCTGATCTCCCTCGATGAGGCCTGGGTATACCTCCGCAATGACTTCCTGCGTGGCAAAATTCAGGACTATCTTCTGACCCTCAGAAAAGCTAATGGCGTCGTAATTTTCTCAACACAGAACCTGGGCATATAGTAGGAAGTGAAATAGGTAGCGATATCTATCAGTCCTGTGTCGCGAATATTCCTGGCGAATGATAAAGCCTTGACGCCTGGTGTGGGCAAGCTCTACCGGGATTTGGGACTGACGGAACGGGAGTGTTACATCATCGCCACCCTGGCCCGCAAACGGCAGTATTTTGTAATGGGACCGCATGGCCGGTGTGTGGTGGAATTGGGGCTTGGCCCAATAGCCCTGGCCTTTACGGGCGTCGGACGCAAGGAAGACCTCGCGGCGATAGAGACGGTGTATGCGCGTGATCCAGCAGACTTTGCCGAGCATTGGCTGCACTATCGCGGCTTGGATGAGGCAGCGGAGAGATTAAAAGAGATGTCAGGCTAGACTAGGATATGCTATAATGATAAGACATTTCTTCACGCATGGGGCCGTTGTGGATGCAACAGCCCGCATGCTGACCAGGATCTCTATGCAGGAGAGATACGTGGCTACTGAGAAGCCTACCATACACGAATCCCTTTGTCTACACTGTAACAATCCTTTTATAAGTAAGCGCAAAGAACAACGTTATTGCTCGTCAAAGTGTAACGCGCTTGATAATGTTGCTCTCCGTGCGCGTAACTTGCCTGCTCGCAAAGATATCCAAGAACGGTTTTGGGAAAATGTCGATACCACAGGGGAATGTTGGCTGTGGAAAGGCAAGCTTTACCCGAATGGATACGGCTATTTTTTCTCTCAGAAAACGGGGAAGCGGAGAGGAAAGTTGGCCCATAGGACAGCATGGGAATGGCAAGATCCGGCTCTCTCTCAAGATACCAAGATTCTTCATACGTGTGATATTCGCTCCTGTGTTCGGAATGATGAACAGGGATGGTATGAGAGTGAATGGGGTTTTGCGTCCAAGGTGGGGGCATCTCTTTGCTGGAACGACTCAAGACAATATTGCTGATAAAGTGAGTAAAGGGCGTCAAGGCGCGGCGCATGGGACTGCATCGCCTTGGACAAAGCTTACCGATGAAGATGTCCGAGAGATACGACGCCTCAACAAGGCAGGGCTTGGCAAGAGGAAGATTGCCGCCCGCTATGGTGTAGAGCAAACAACTATCCATCACATTGTGAGGGGCCTTACATGGAAACATCTTTTAGAAGAACCGTAGGATGTGCGGTAGGTATCCTTCTTCTCATTCCAACTATGGGCTATTCTATACTGGGCATTGGCGATGTCGTGGTGGACCCTTTAAACCTAGCACAAAATACACTAACTGCAGCTAGATCTTTTTATCTAATACTCATGAGGTAGTCGTTATAAATCAACAACTTAGACAGCTAGCTAACGACGCAAGAAATTTGGCGAGCCTGCCTCTTTTCTTTAGTGACTGAAATCCAACAGACCATGACGACCTATACCAGCTTGCTGAACCAGGGGAGAGCGCTAGCCTATCAAGTGCAGTCTTCTCTTGCGGCATTTGACACGCTTTTTACCAATGGAAATATCCCACTGACGCAACGTGCGGTAGCTATTTTCAATGAAATTCGCAATACGAGTCGTCTTGCCATCTCCGCCCAAAGCATCTATGACCAGCTTTGTGCCACGACTGCCCGTGTGGAACAACTGACGAATGCGTCACAAGCTGCGATAGGGGAGCTGCAAGCAACTCAGGCGTCCACGCAAATGCTTGCAGTGATCGCCCAGCAACAAAATGGCATGCACGAGTTGCAAGCCAACACGGCACGGCTCCAGACGCTGGTCTACATGCAACAGGTGGTGGAAGAAGAGGCGGCGCAGAAAGCGGCGCGCACTGGATCGAAGGCTGGCCGAAGACGCTCGGCACTATCGAAGGGTTTAAGCTGCCCTAGAGAGGAGTGTATGGAAATGCTACCGCTGCCCCAGGTAACCTTTGGCTTCTGGGAAGAGTTACCTGAAATTCCTGCTGTCTATTTTTCTCTTGCGAACAATGGGGAGGTCCTCTATATCGGCTCGACTATTAATCTCTATCTCCGATGGTCAAGAAGGCCTCAACATCACAAATTTGCCGAATTACAGCGAGAGAGGTGCGTAGTACTTGCATGGCAGGAAATGCCAGTAATACAACTCTTGATTGCTGAGAGTGTCATGGTTGACAGCTTTCGTCGAGATTGAATCAAAATATTCCGAGGCGCAAAACATCGTTGACAGAAACATACTCAGTAGACATGAGCCTACTTTATGCTCGGGTTCTTTCCTCAGTTCTCACATTGGAAAAAGCTTATCCTATGCCATTGCCTCAGGAGGAATTATCGCAGATTTTCCGGATTGATATCCCATTGACGCAGAAGCGGATGCAGCGAAAAAGTGCATGGAGTTGTAGTAATAAAGGATGCAGCGATAAGCCAACTCACATTGTACGAATTCCTGTCAAACGGCATGCCTCATTCTATATAGCAGAGAAATTGCTTTGTGCGCGCCATACAGCTCTCTGGTGTTCTGTTCACAACTTTCCCAGTGACGAGATTCTAGAATATTCGGCGTCTCAAATGGAGCAATTTCCATAAGGAGGCATCATGATGTGGACGGCCATAACGAATAGACTCTTCAACCATGAACGCTATTATACGCACCCTGAAGCCATCGTGATTAGCTGTTTTTTAATCCGCAGCACTCGCCTATCGGCTGCTCGCATTTCAACGGTGGTATCACTCGATCAAACATATGCCCCATCGCATTCTCGAATGTGTCGTTGGCACGGATGCGCCACAACTTCCCGAGAGTCGCAGTATTGTGCGGGTGCATACGTCAAGTTTGCTGTGGAATAAAGAGGCGTTACTCAACAAAGTGATTGCGCAACTGCCATCGCGCTACCAGTATGTTTTTGGGTGGATGCCGATGTGCTTTTTACCAATCAGCGCTGGCTCACGGAGGGCGTACACGCGCGCCTGGACCGCAACGGTCATCCAGCCGTTCTCGTGGTGTATCCACCTCGAACGCGGAGAAACAGTGCCGAGTTTTGATATCGACGTTGCCAAGAAGGAGTGGGTCCTTGCGGGGAAACGTCATCCCCGGCTGTGGCGCAGTTTCGCTGAGACCTACGTCTGTGCCTCAACCTTGGCCAGCAGTACATGCTATGACCAGCATGGGCATGTTGGTTTCGCCTGGGGAGCACAACGCACGGTGCTTGGTCTTCCCAGCCCGCTGTATGACGAGGCACTTATGGGAGGAGCAGACCATATTATTGCCCATGCCGCTGCTGGGCACGACATGCACCCTGTCTCACGACGGCGTTTCCAGCGCAACAAAATAGCGTGCGGCGGTGGGTCCGCGACTTTGCCCGTGGTGCCGAAGGCAAGCTCAGCTATGTGGAAGGGAATCTCTACCACCTCTGGCACGGGGACCTTGCCAAGAGGCAGTATTTCGAACGTATCCTCAGTTGGAATCCCCACGAGCGACGATTAGCTTTGGATGAGGAAGGACTGTGGATGGACCTTGATGGAGACTCGTATATGGAGGAATACTACTTGGCTCGTGAAGCATGGGATCTCTCAGGGATAACCTGGGATGAAAATGCTTTTCAGCAGGACATGGGGTATAGCTTGCAGGCTACTGAGCACACCAATACGTTTAGAGAGATGGGCATTCCAGAAATGGATGCAAGGCTTGTAGAACCTGAAGCCTTTCTCCCCCTTGATGCATCGGCCGAAAACACGCTTAGGGAGATGGGCGCCTTTTCCTAATACCAAGAAGGGTAGCCGTCCACAAGAGATGGGACCAAAGGTTTTACGCTGCCCTAGGAGGAGCCATGAAAGAATTTACGTGTCAGGAATGCGGCGTGCGCTTTGAACGTCGAGGAGTCATCAATACACATACTGTTCGCCAGAGTGCGGCTATGCACATACGGTCACGCGCACCAATCCAACCCTTACCGCCTCAATGGTGCGGCAGATCCAGCGTCGGTATACGGGTCAGCATGGGCAGCAAGCCCAGTTGGCGCGGGAGTATGGTCTCAGTCCCAAGAAAGTCTGGCAGATTGTGCATAGAACCAGCTGGAAGCACCTCTTGTAGCGTCTGGCACCGGCTCTAGGCTTCCGGTGCCAGAGTGACCACAACGTTTCAATCGAGAGAAAAACGCTATGGGTAGACACTATCGTACCGTACTGTTGTGGCTTTTGCATCTCCTCGCTGCGTCATATGCCGAAAGTTTTCCGCGCACGCAGCACTGCCCCCAACCTCCATCCCAACCCAACGATCACGAGCGTATCAGGATGGAGCGGACAGGCGCCGTCTATGCGTCTGTCTCACGTACACCGGGCAGTGGCTCTCTTGCCCTCGTGCAGCATCAGTTAGCGCTGGGCCCTGCCATGGCCCTGACGCCAGGGCAGACGCTACACCTGTGGCATGTACCTGCACGGGACGCATGCACCGACAGACTTTGTGCGGCTCTCCCGGCGCTCTACGGCAGCGGGGGACAGCATCTGCGCAACTCTCCAGGCGCGAGTGAGTGGAGCTACGCGCTCCCAGGGCAGTGGCAAGAAACGGTGCTCGTCCATCAGACACTGCCAGACGAACGCTATGCCGCGCGTCCTCATCAGTCGGGAGACAGTCTTAGCCGGGAGCGTCCCAGTCCATGTCGATGATCTCTACTGTGGAGTAGGCGTGTCCTTTGCGCAGCCGTCCAGTCCCAAAGAAGCCTTTTGGGGCGGGCTCACGCGGGTAGACACAGATGGACGGGTCAGTATTCGGCAGACAAGCGGCGTCTGGAAGCCTGAGTTTCTGCGCTGTATGTTCACCACCAGTACGGAGGATTGGCTCACATATGCACGAGGGGCTGGAATTGTAACATGTGGGCCTCGGCTCTCGCGCGTCAAGCGTGGGGTCGATGCCGGGATACCCTACGCCTTTTTCCAGTTGGGCCAGTATATCCATCCGGGGCCTGGGCCTATGGCCGCCTCGACTGGCTCAGGCGTGATCTGGGCGCGATTCTGGCCTCGCCGTATGCGCATACCCTTATTGGCTATTACTACGACAACGAAAGCCCGACGCAGTTTGTTCTCGCCACACAGGTCCTCTCGCTAGTCGCCAGCCTTGATAGGCAGGGGGTATGCGTCAGCGGCGATTTACATCCTCCAGGGCAATTGGGGCCTGGCACCGGCGTACAATGCCTACGGCGACATCACGGGCACATACCAGCGGGGGCAAGACCTGCCGCTACGAGTGATGCCAGCATATTCATGGACAGACAAGTCCAGTGGTCTTCGGCCAGATTCAGCAAGAGTCGGGCAAGACGCTCGCCCGCATGCGCTCACAAATCCTGTCTCTCTTTGGGGCCGGAGCACATGCGATAGGCTACTGGCATACGCGGCCGATTGTGCAAGAACTCTGGTATCCTGGCTTTGCGACCATGGTGCGGGAATTTATCCCATAAGGAGGGGAGGTATGCGAAAAGGGTATGCCTTACAGTCAGGTTTTCTCCTCTATAGGTTTGTCTCGCTTCTCTGCGGGCTGTTGCTGGTATCTGCACTGGGGCAGGCGCTCCTCGGGCAGTACGTAGCAGCGAGTCTACAGGTGTGCGCCTTGGTTGCAGTACGCCAGGGGTGTGGTGGCTCCTCACGCGGCGTGGGAGGAATGCGTGAATCCTCTTCCAGATGGCGGACTCCTGACCAAGCTCCTCCAGATATTTGTGTTTAACTTTGCCGGGGCCACAGGCCGACTAACCCCTGACGCGATGTGGCTCCTGTCCATCTTCTTTGGGATGGAGTTGGTCATGGCCGGCATCTGGTTTGCGATACGCCGCGAACTCGACGTGGCCTTGCTCGTTACCAAAACGCTTACAGCCGCCGTTTTTGGCTGGCTCATCAAAGAATGGGTACCGCTCACCAAGGCCCTGCTCACAGGTTTTATGGGGGCGGGTCTCAAGGCCGGGGGCGACGTCTTGACGGAAACGGACTTCACCAATCCTGACCGCATTCTGGCCTATGGCTTTGGGGCCACGGCGGTCATCTTCAAAGCCATTAGCGATACGAGTCTGTGGAATTTAAAAATGTTGGCGATGAACCTGCTTGCTGGCGGGGTGACCATCCTCACCATGCTCTTTTATATCTCTATGGCGCTCGTGGTGTTCCTCTCGCTCCTGGAGTTCTACGGCTCCCTGGCGATCACCCTCCTACTCTTACCCTTTGGCATGCTTCAGTACACACGCTGGCTGGCTGAGAAAGCCATTGCCCATATCTTTGCTGGCGCGATTCGGGTGGGCGCCATCGCCTTTGTGTTGGCCTTGGCGCTGCCGACCATGGTGACGGCCACCTGGGCGAGTAGCGATACCCTGGCCGCCGCTTTCTATACGCTGATTATTGCGATGGCGCTCACGTCGATGGCCTGGGTCATCAACAGGTGGGTCAGAGTATCCTGCAAGGCTCGCTGGTGTTCGGATTGGGGGATACCGCACGGGTGGCACATACCGTGACGCGAGAACTTACCCAGGTGGGGCATGTCATGCAAACGATGGTGGATGTGATGGCCCGGAGTGATCCAGAGCATCCCTCACGCCAACACGCCACGCCACGGAGAAGACCATGAGCACCATTCTCTCTGGGTGCCAACTGCGCATGGCCAGGGCCGCACTCACGCTGACGACACGGCAACTTGGGAACGTGTCGAGGCTCTCGGCGATGGCGATTTCCCGCTATGAACATGGCGATACCCGCGTCATCTCGGTCAAGACGATGCAGTCCCTCGTCACCTTTTTTACCACACAGCGCGTCTTTTTCGGTCCGAAGGATGGTGTCTGTGTTGGCCAGGATGTCTTTGCCGGGGAGCGGTGGCTGGGGCTCGCGTGCTATCGCCTCTTGCAGGACAACGGGGTCCACCCGACGAGTCGTGACCTTCTGGAGGCCTTTGCCCGCATGCAAGGAGAACAGCAATGACGGCGAGGGCCAGCAATGGGCAGGCACCCCGTGTGCCGTTTACCCCGAGGAAAAGACCGTGATCGCTTGTGCCGCTGTTGCCCACCATGACACTCCTTGCGTTGCACCCTGGGCCCCTCATCGCCTGTTGTGGACAGTGGCATCCGGTAACGCGCTTGCCGGTCGAAGTATCCTCGTGAGTGGGACAGACCCACATCCTCTTGACCATGAGTGAAAGGAGACCGTGATTAAAATTGGCGTAGGTGAAATTCAGCAAGTGCTACATAGAGATATGCCGGTCGTCACTCTTGAACAAATTGCGGCAGTTCATGGGGTGAGTATCAAGACCGTGCAAAGCTCCTACCGAGAACACAAAGCGCGTTTTCAAGAAGGGAAACACGTTTTTCACCTTGATTTTGCTGAGGCAAGTCAACTTCTTGCCGGGCAAGGAGTTAAGGCAAGTCCAAATGGACTGACCCTTTTACCGAAGCTGGCTATCTCCTCCTTGTGAAGCCTATGCGTGATGAGACAGCCTGGCAGGTCCAAGAAAGGATGATTGAAGCCTACTTTCGTGCGCGTGATGGCAGTGGGTCAGCAATCGGAGAACTCTCTGAGGGTGCCATGCTTGTGCGCATGGCGATGGCCTATCACGAGCAAGAAAAGCGCATCAAAGCGATTGAGGCACATCAACAACACGAACAAGCGCTGATGATTCAAGCGCAAAAGGATATGATCGCGCTTCAGGCGCAGCATCTGGCGTTGCAAGAGCATGTGATCGAGGCAAAAGACATGGCATTGACTGCCATCCAGTCTATGCAATGGGTGACTATCAGGCAGTACGTTGAAATCTACAGAATGCAGCGACAGATGCCCCCTCTGTGCAGCGGAGATATGCTACGTGGCTTACCACCTGTTGTCTGGAACGCGGCTCGGCCATGTATACGGCTGCGACTGCCGACAAAGAATGGCCACATGAAAAAACGTACTGCATCGCCATTATTCAAGACACACTTTCGGGTTGGCTCAGGCGTTATTCTGGCACAGAACAAGAACACTTGTAGTGATGCTGCGCATCTATGGAGGTATCCATGCGTCACGTTACGATGCTTACCTTGCTCATCCTGCTCACCGGCTGTGCTGGGTCGTTCACCGGCCGTGCCCCCGAAACCCGCACGCTGACGCTCCATGCCTCCCCGGCCCAAGCGTACCAGCGCTCCATGGTCGTCCTCACACAGATGGGCGACGGAGTTTGCCCCGCAGCCTGACCGCCAGACGATCCAAGGGACGGTGCATAAGGCGGTGGTGATGACCGTGCTTTTCGAGGATCAGGGATGGCAGACGCTGGTGACTGCGACCGCGTACATTCCTCCAGGGAAGCTCACGATTGGCCAGATGAGTGAACTTGAAGAATTTTGTGAGCGTCTCCAAGCAATGGAAGTGGCTCATGAAAGATGACGAGGTGCCTATGGAGTATGGAGAGGTCGCTCGACGGTTGAGGGCAGGTGTCAGGATTACTGAGCACGCTCTTACGTATGGCATTGATCCGTGTGTGGCTGACAGAGAACGAGAGACCTTGTACTACTTGGCGGCAGCGCACGCATCTTGAAGAAGCCGGGCCGCACGCTGGGAGCTATGTAGTGATCGATCGTCGCATCCTGACGCCGGCGTGCAGGAACGCCTTGGGGTGATCGATCGCGTGGCCAATGCTGGGCGGGCCTGGCAGCATGCGACATTTACCTGCCTAGGGCTGCTCGGCTTCTCGATCGCCCTGCACGGGTATGCCTTTACGCGCGCCAGTGAGAAATTCTATGCCATTGAACTCGACAGTTGCCGGGGTGATAGCCGGGTCGTAGGACCCATCCCCGACACGCTGACGTTTCGGCAGGTCCAGATTGATCGGATCTTCCATGACTTTGTGTTGGACCTGCGCGGCAACTACGTTGGAAGTCGAGGTCACCAACGCCCAGTGGCGACGGCTGCAGAGAACAAGTGAGCCCAGAAGGGGCGCGGTTGCTCATACAGACAGAAGCGGACATGCAGCCCCAACTCAGGAAAGACAGCCGGTGGTCGTGACCATCATCCGGATTACGCAGCTGGAAGGCACACGCTATGATGTGCGTTGGCAGGAAAAGCACTACGGCAAGAATCGCGAGTTGGTCAGCATAGAGAACTGGGGCGGGCTCTTTACGTTTGTCTGGGCACGCCCCAAGCGTAGTGCGCCGCTCAGGATGTATTTTCGCTGTGGCAAGTCGCCAAGGAGGGATAGCGATGCCTATGCATACGACTGTTTTATATCGCCGATTCATGCCTGATGATTGGCTTTGTGAGCAGCGTTCGCCTGCTGGCAGGTTTTGGTGAGGACGCGCAGTATGTCCCAGTCTCCCACCGGACGGGCCATCACCGGATATCCCGCTGGATCACACAACGGTACATCATGACTTTTGGCTATCCCGCAGACACGGCTTCCGAGCGTTTCTGGCGGAGCGTATCCATCACCGACGAGGGCACCAGCTTCCCAGGTCATTGTCCTGGATCATCACGCCAGTGCTGAGCGTGAGCTGTCACCTCATTCATCCGCGAGGAACTCCCGCGGATTGGTCATTGTCTTTAATCAGGAGGAATCCGGCGCCACACTGACCTGGAAGTATCTCTATGCGAGTGATGTGCCCTTGCCAAAGCGATGAAAGACCCCTGGCTGGAAGAACAATTGCCGCGATTCTTTCGGCTGTCGCAGGGACCGGGCTCTGTGGCAGTGGCGGATGCCACACAAGTCAGCGAGAGATCAGTCTTGTCACGTGGTCACTCCCAGAGAGTTTGCCGCGTGGCAGGATCTCCAACAGGCACGTTGGAGGAGGACTCAAGCGTCAGCTATCACGAGATCGTGCAGCAAGGCATGGCGATCAAACGGTATGCCGATGTACTCGTGAAGGACCAGGCAAGAGCTTGGGCTTTCATTGGGACACTTAGGCGGATATGAGGTACCCATCGTCAATACCTCCACGCTGTGCAGTGAAGTGGGGATTACCTCTGTACCACACATCCTGACATTCCTTTTGTGCCTATTTTTTTCGATCGTCCCGATAAACGGCAATGGGGGCTGCGTGGGCGTGGCAAGGTCGATCACGAGCGTCATTGCTCAGTCGCTGGCGTGGCGGAGGCCACGCCCACGCAAGCAGGTTTTACCACCACTGAGCAGGGGATGGCTACCCGTGCGACCAACTCCCCGTCGGCCCCGATTGCGCCGCTGGGTGCTCCCGCTAGGGATAGCCAAAGTGGCATGCGCCATGCTTGCGTTTTCTCGTGGCCCTGCCATCGCTGCTCAGGGCCATAGGCGGTTCGTTCGTGCCCGAACACAGCAGCAGTAGCGGAAGAACCGGCGCCGCATACTCCTCTTTGTGCTGCCGAGCAGCTGACGACGAGCCGATGGGGCATGTATGGGATAAAGCCGGTGAAAGAGCCGGAGAGGAGAAGCCCGCTGTGGCGCAGGCGGGGCAGTGCTTGCCCTCGGGCAGTGGAGCGCATCCACCGCCAGCAGCCCCGATGCCCAGGCCGCAGACTGCCCAGCCGTCGGTACCGACCGCCGTGCTCCAGCCTACGCCAGCGCTCCCGCTCGCGGCCCAAGCGCCTGCCTCCCGTGCCCTGCCACAAAGCGCGGCACCCGTGAGTCTGCCAGGGCAGGAGAAGCCTCCGCGGCGCTGGGGGATTGAGCGCTGACGCACGCCCGCGAACACCAGACACGGGAACCCACGCGCAAGGAGCAAGAGGAGAGGGTACGGACAGAGGCAGCGAAGGGGCTCATTAAACAGGCGGTATGGGCCGTCCCAGCCTATCCGAAAAACGCTTGTACCGTCAGCAAGCGATACCAGGAATAACCATAGATGAAATGGTAAGTGATATACCAGGGCAATATAAAAATACGAGTAGAGCGTGCCTGTATGGGATAGATTTGCGAGAGAAGTCGAACTCATTCCCAAAGGACTCCATCATTATCGTTGTGCAAAAGCGGGTCCCAGGGTACGGCGAGGAGAGGCTTAGAACTTGGCGTTGAAGAGATTCAGCCACCGACACCCAGAGGTCATTAGCCTCGAAAGCCACCGTATGGCGATAAAGAAGGCGTGCGCTGAATTAGGGGGCGATGTGAACCGATCATATCCCGCAACTGATCCTAGCTACGCTCATTTCTACAGCTATTTCTGTCGGCGGGACGTGATTAGCGGCCGGGAATCGCGCAGGGCTACCAATATTCAGTAGGGACAAGAAGTCGCGCGGGATGTCAGGGCAGCAAGTGTCACAAGATGCGAAAGAGCATCGTTGACAAGACATTGCGTACTCCCGCCAACAATTAAGATAAAAGCAAATACACCCAGTGAACTATTAGCCTGACGGAAAATGTCACTTCTTAGCCGCAACCCGATTGTCGTGAGGTGATATATGTATCGTGTGGTGCAATGTGTATGTCAGATACTGGTCTATCTGTTTCTTTTGGCGTGCTGTGCCTAGGCATCTATGCGTTTACAATGTAGTCGCCAGTCGGTGGTGGTGAGGTGAGTATGTCGCGTCTCCGTCTCCTGAATAGAGGTGTAGCCTTCGTATTCTGGTGCTGGTGGCGCTTGTGCTGACGCTTGGCGGATGTATGCTGCCACAAGAGCCCGTGCCCGAGGTGCCTCCGCCGCCTTCCCCGGTCCTCAGTCTGCCGGATGAGGACCCACCTGTGCGCATGGCCCCAGTACCGCACCTGATTGCCTTTGTGCCTCCCGTGCTGCCCGTGCGCTCTCCCAAAGTCGTTGCACGGGTGGAACGCCTTCCGAACGTGCCCTCGCCGAAACCAGAGCCGGTGACACAGCCCATAGCAATGATTAAGGAGGCGCAGAGGGCCGCGCACGTCGAGCCATCGGCACGCGGGTTTCATGGCTCCTCAGCCACCCAAAGATGGATTTGGCAACCTGGGAAGCTTTACGTCGTCTATGTTGCCCCAACACAGACGACTCGGATTAGTCTGCCACCTGGGGAGTTGCTCATTTCGAAAGTGTTTCTTGACCCAGAATTGTGGGATATACAGTCATACCGAGTCGGCAATGAGACGCAGACACAGGACGTGGTCTTTGTAGCGACCGATGGAAGTGACAGAGGGGAAGGGTGCGAAAGATGTGGACCTAGCACTGCTGACCGAGCAAGGGCATAGCTACGATCTGCACCTCAAGGTCGGGACGATTGGCATGTTCGCTGTGACCTGGGACACGCCAAGCCTGCCGCAACTGCTGCTTGAGGAACCACAACTCAGGAGTCGACCGTGAGTGATGATATCAGCGCATGTGAGAAGAGGAGACCCTCCCATGTTTTTGCTCATTGGTACCGGTTTCAAGCAAATCGGCAAGCGGCCCCCTACCAGTCTGGCGTTTTATACGGGCGTGAAAATCCAAATCTGGAATGGCCGAATCTGGCGTGATTCCGCCAAGAATCTCGGTGACGTGACCATCTATGCACGGTGGGAACGTGAACCAACGCCGCGCAGATTCGCTGGGAGAAAAACGACTCATACCCATCAAGGCAACGCGATGAGACACGTCTTCCTGCTTGTGCTGGCGTTGGTGGCATCCTGGCATCCCCTGGCCGCGCAAACCGTCCTTCTCTGGGAGTATCCGCGATCACTGACGCCGCAGTCGTTTCTCCTCACGGCGGACGGAGCGAGTGGGCATCTCACCTGGCAAACGGCTCCCGCCGCCGGTAGGCGCCTGCCTGGGGACCAGCAGCCCTGATACCTACTGTACGCAGCTCCCGACCTGTCCCTTATCCGGGTCGCTCGCGGTAACGATTGTGGCAGTGGTGGCTGGGGAGCCGTCAGGGCCCAGTGCTCCCTCCCTGCCCTGTACGGTGCTCAGTCCCTCGCCTTGTCGCCTGACCTGTGGTGCCGTGGCCCCTCCTGGAACGATACCGGGGACTATCCCGACATGGTCGGGCCAAGCGGGGATGTCTTCGACGTAGGAAATGGCCAGGCGATTATCGATCTCCCCAAGGAGCCACTGCCGGATACGCTCCCACCCATCGACGAGGAGCCCCCACTACCAGGCTTTGCGCCGCAGGCGTGGACAGGCACCCATCTGACGACCCTAAGATGTCCCTGGGAGGGACCTATGCCCCATCTGTGGTGGATACTCCTGGTGCTGCTCGTGTCTCCTGTCCACGCGATCACCTTGCAGGTTGCCCCAGGAGACTCGTTAACGAGTGCCATAGCTGCCTTGCACGCTGGTGATACGATCCACCTTGCTTCTGGTGTCTATACCCAGGGCATGACCTTTGGCTCTACTGCCTCACAAGTGCCGGATCGAAGGCGACAACGGAGCCATCCTCCGTCCAAGCGGATGCACCATACTGGGCTTTACGGGCGCGCATCACGTGACCGTGAGTGGACTCACGCTCGACGGCTCGCACCTCGCCTGTGGTCACCAAACCACTAACGGCGTGTCCCCTCAATGCCCCCTCGCACCACATTACCCTCGACGGTGTGGTGGTGCGGAACGTGAGTAACAACGGCGGACGCACGAGCGCCGGCATTGCCTCGCATATCTCTGATGTGACGCTCCGCAACGTGACCGTCGATGGCACACACATCAATGCGGGCGATTTCCAGGGCTCGCACTGTCTCTACCTGGCCGCGCCAGGTGACCGCAATCGGGTGATTGGCGGCTCCTTTGCCAATTGTGGCGGCTGGGGCATCCAGTTGAACGACAGCCCTGGTAGAGGCGAGGGCGGCAATAGCGGAGGGCTCGTCCAGGGATCCACGGTTGTCGGTAACGGCCGGCGCACGACAGGTGGGGGCGGTGGCATTGTGCTCAACAATAATATCCATACGACGCTGGTGCGGGGCAATACGGTGCGCAACCAGGCTAAAGGCTGCGGCATTGACGTCTGGGGTGGGAACAATCACGATAACTTGATTATTGGCAATACCCTCACGGGCAATCCGGCAGGCTGTATCTGTGTGGGCATGACGCATGCGGTAGGGACCATCTTACAGGGCAATCACTGTGATACGGCAGACGGGATACACCTGGGCCAGGGCGCCGTTAGCACTCAGGTGAACCCGCCAGGAGGGATCCCAGGATTAGGGGGCATGGGATCCACCTGGAGGCGGCGGAGGTGTGGCAGGAGGACTGCCGGTACCGACGCATCTCAGACTGCTGGCAGTGCCGTGAGGAAGACCCTCTTCATGGCTGCATCCTCCGTAGCACAGGCAGAAACGACAGTTGCTTGGTGGCTTCGGCATACGCCACATCTAAGGTTGCAGCCGTGTAGTAGGGCATCGCATGTTGGCCATGCGGGGGACAATAGGGATGCCCAATTCGCGCCGACGACAGGCGGCCTTAAAGTTGTCGAATAGGTGTGTGCGAGGAACGGTTTCCCCGTCGCTTTGAGCCACCCGACACTGGGAGAAACGGCCGGAGGGAGGGGCAGAAGCCTGGAGGGCATCGACTTTCACGTCTCGAGAACATCCATGCGGCGGCTTTGCACAAAAAGTGACAGTTGCACAATAAGCCGGATTCTGCACAAAAAGCCCATTCAAATTTCTTCGTTTCTTTACTTGATTTTTTTCTAGTGAAAATGCCACACTACTTGAAGTGTTAGCCCAACTCAAGTGGAGAGGTCTATGCCGCAGATATTACCCGATCCTCATGATCCTGTCCCATTTTTTCTCTCTGAATTTCCTGATACTGCCCTTCGAGCAATTTGTCGATCCCTACTGAGTGCTTATAAAGAGGCAGAGGATGAGTGTAAAGGTTTCCCAGAAGAGCCGGCTCATGATTTGCGCCCGATTTATAGACGTGCTTCGGCAGAGCGCAATGTCCAGAGGTTGAATGGATTGTATCCTGGGGTATCTGCTGAATATTCCCTGAATTATGCAAAAAATTGTTACCACGTCATCATCCGTTCTAAGCGAGCTTTTTTAACAATATCATGCGTTGACAATCCTCAGCACCTAGTGCGTACTGCTGTTTTCAGGAACATATATAGTGCTCAGCAAGACATGTTCCCGTCGTAATGAACCAGTCCCTTCTAGTAATGATCTTTATGCCCTCCTTCTTCATGGACCGTCACATCAAGAGCCAGGCTTATCCCTCTTTCATGCATATTGTCTTTCCAAATAAAGATTGCACTGAATATTGGCCTGATCGTCTTGATCTTATGTACAAATTTGCTGAGATAAGAGAGCAAGTTCCAGCTATTGAAGATATCCCCATCCCGCAACCTGCAAAACTTCGTACAATAGAAAAATCAGGGGAAAACACATGAGGCTTGGGACTCCACAATTTATTGGCGAGCGTCTACGAGAAGCGCGGGAAGCACGCGGCATGACTCAGATTACCCTTGGCGAGCTATTAGGGATAACTAACCGCGCTATTTCTCAATATGAGAAAGGTTTAGCATCCCCTCATCCAGAAGTGATGAAAAACATTCCCGATAAGCTTAATTTACCTGCACAATTCTTTTTCACTCCTCTTCCTCCACAGGAGGAAGAAACAACGCTTTTTGGCGTTCTCGGGGCTCTACGACAGTAGCAGCTCGTGTAAGATCTGGACGGAAATATCAATGGCTGAGAGAAAAATTACAGGGTATCTGAATAGATTTGTTGAATTTCCTCCTGTAAATTTTCCTGATCTGCCCTGCCCTAAAGACCCTTTTAAGATTCAAGAACAAGATATTGAAATAGTAGCGTCTTCTCTTCGCAAATTTTGGGGCTAGGCGATGGAATTATTAGTAATACTATCTATCTATTAGAGAATAATGGTGCCATTATTACAAAAATGCATATTGGCGCACAAACCATTGATGCATTTTCAAACTGGAGATCATTAGAAGGTAGACCATATATAATCCTTGGATTAGATAAGGGTTCGGCTTCAAGGTCGAGATTAGACGTAGCTCATGAGCTAGGGCATATGATACTGCATAGAAATATTGACAAAGAAGATTTTAAAAACCTCATATATTCAAGCTTATTGAAAGCCAAGCATTTAAATTTGCTGGCGCTTTTTGATGCCATCATATTCGTTTTCTTCAGACTTCGGTGGACCTAGTTTGAGTGCGCTTCAATCTCTAAAACTGAGATGGAAGCTTGCTATGTCAGCCATGTTAATACGAGCTAGAGACTTGGGGTTGATATCGGAAGATCAGGAAAACAATTTATGGAGAAGTTATGGAAGAAAAGGGTATAGAAGGCATGAACCATTAGATAATGAAATACCACAAGAAGATCCGGTAGTATTACAGCAAACTTTTAAAATGATTGTTGAAAACAATATTCAAACAAAAGAGCAAATTTGTTCATCTATACCATTATCACAGAAAGATATAGAAGAACTTGCATGCCTACCAAAAGAATTTTTGATTAATAAGCCAAAGGCAACAATAATTGACTTAAACAGCAAAAGAAATTCTTTGCTAGGCGTCCAATGAGAAAATGTCTCATTTTTAATGTTTTACAATAGGTTTTTGTAACACCCTATCCCAATTAGGACTTTACACTTCGGGCATACCCGTGGCTTCTCTTCTTTCTGTCGCGGAAGCCACTCATGCCCGCATCGACACCGGCACCCCAAGAGCATCACCATACCAAGTTGCTTGGTTTCTTTCTTCATTAGAATCTCCTATTAGTAAAATACTAATAAAATATACAAATAGTATTGATTTGTCAATGCAGATGTCATATACTATTAGTATATCCTAATAGGAGATGGCATATGGATGCACGGCAAGAACGTGGGCTACAACTTGCTCAACGTGGGCACATTACGAAACATGCTAATGGCTGGAAAGTCCTGTCACAGTCTGGCAATGGCAGTTACTTTGTCCACTTAGAGGGTAGCCCCTCTTGCACGTGCCCTGACTTCGAGCTGCGTCAACAACCATGCAAACACATTCACGCCGTCGAGTGTCTTATTGTCTGGAACACCATAACAGAGGGGGACACGACCACCACAACAAAAACGCAGACGGCCAGAGTCACCTACAAGCAGAACTGGCCTGCCTACAATGCTGCGCAGACCGAAGAAAAAGAGCGCTTTATTGTCCTTTTAGATGCGCTCTCCAGGCTTGTTGACCAGCCCATGCAATCGAATGGCCGACCGCGTTTACCGCTTGCTGATATGGTTTTTGCGTGTGTGTATAAAGTCTATGTCGGCTTCTCGGCACGCCGTTTTATGAGTGATTTGCGTGAGGCGAAGACCAAAGAGTACATCTACAAGACGCCTCACTTTAACAGCGTGTCCAATTATCTCGTTGATCCCAAGTTGACCGAAACTCTTTCCCAGCTTGTGACCCTTAGTAGCTTACCCCTCAAGGGCATCGAAAATAACTTTGCTGTCGATTCTTCTGGGTTCAGCACATGCCGGTTCGTGCGATGGTTCAATAAGAAATACGGGCGTGAGATTGATAACCGTGAGTGGGTCAAAGTCCATCTCATGTGTGGGGTAGAGACGAAGATTGTCACCAGTGTCGAGGTAAGCGGGTGGGCAGCGAATGATAGCCCCTATTTTGTCCCACTTCTGGAGCGCACCGCCAAGTATTTTCAGATGCAGGAGGTGTCGGCAGACAAAGAGTATCTCAGCCACAAAAACTTGAGAAGCCACGGCCAAGACCAATGCGCTGCCGTTTATTCCGTTTAAGGTTAACACCGCTGTATCCAAAGAAAAATAGTATTTGGTCTGAGATGTACCACTATTTTATGTACAATCGCGAGGAGTTTTTATCGCATTATCACAAGCGATCGAATGTGGAGACGGCCTTTAGCATGATCAAGGGGAAGTTTGGGGATGCGGTACGGAGTAAAAGCGATATCGGACAACTGAATGAGGTACTCTCAAGGTGCTCTGTCACAACCTCTGTGTGCTGATTCAGGCGATTCATGAACTGGGGATAGAGCCGAGGTTTGAAAAGTTGCGGCTTAACACTATTGCCTATTGAAGAAGTACCTCGCAAATTCTATGATTATTGATTGACCAAGTTGCATATATCCTGCTTGAATCATATCAATGATTCGCTTCAGCATGATAATTTGAATGACATGACTATCTCCGTCTCGATGTAATGTATGAGTTACTCAGGATATTGTCGTGCATCTAGGTTGGTTTCTGTTATCTTTTCAACACTATATCCCTTAAAATTATCATCAACCATACTCCAGCATACACATATATTAATATGGTTAAAGTTTTTAGCGGCTCCTTCCTCATACATTTCAGCAATTAAACTATCAAGATTATTTTTAAATTCAAGTGTCACATCCCCAGTAGAGAAACGATCATGTATTCCAAGAATATACGGTGATAACCCTAGAGGGTATTTCTCACTGCGGTACTCTTATATCTAAGACCTTTTGTATCATTAGCACAATCATACCGCACTAAGGCAATCATATGTATGACTTTGGCTCGTAGCATAAATTTTAATCCCAGCGAATACCCCAAGCGCTGAAAGCTGATGAAAAAGACCTATAACGTCTTGCTCTGTAAGTGGAATACTTACAAAAGTTGCTGGCAGCAAATGTAATGGTGAAGATATGGCATGGGTTTTTACATTAAAAATCCAGTCATCGTGATTCCTTTCAATTTGCCTTTGTTCTGGAGTTGGAGATTCTCCTGGGGCACGCAGCAGTTTACGTTGTTTTGCCAGATATTGCACTGCACGATCAGCAGCTTTTTGGCTAAATCTAAGACTTCATCTTGAAGGGTTTTCTCCCCTGATCCGGCTTTGCATTATCAAAATGCACTATTACTAAGATATTTCTGCTTAATACTTCAAATCGAGAAGCTTCTATATCAAAAATATCTCGCCAATCTCTGTCTATTTACTGCAACCATCAATCCTGGATATAGATGTGATCTATCAGATCTACCACTTAATTTACTATTAATCTCTCCCCATAAACTCCCCTGATAAGGAATGAAACCATATAGACATGAGTAGATATGTATCAAGTTCATACTTGAATTGTATTTGATGTTCTTTTGATAATTCTTCTCTTATTCTTTTAGTGTCCCAAGTAAGGAATAAACCATCCTGACAGAGCCTTGTCAGTTTGGTGGTTCTGTATGTTCTCCATAAGTTTCCCAGTAATCTGGCAAATCTAAAAAACGGAATGCTGGACTACGTTCTACATTGTGTGGAAATAGAAAAGAAGGGGTTATCGTATGCATGGTAGAAGAACCACCTGCATTAATGATTGTTAAAACGTATATCCAATGAGTTAATGCCTCTCCTCCCAAGAAGAATCTGACCTATGGCCGTTCTTGTACAGAAAGGATAGTTGGCCAAACATCTGGGTTAGATGCTAAATGCGGTAGGCTTTTAGGGCGAGTATAAGATGAAAAGTGTACTTGTACGTATGTCCCACGAGAGTATTTCTCAAGAGGAGAAGGTCGATCATCTTCTACAATTTGCGAAGGTTCCTTCTCTGTCACCATAGACCCAAGCTCGACCATATTGCATGCGGCCTTTAGTAAGAGAAGCGCCTTCCTGCCTTGAATGAATTACAACATCGTCTGTGCCATATGCTAAAATGTAAGACCAACACCTTTATACCCACGATAAGCATTTTGCGCCTCTCTTCTCTATCAATTCTTTATTGTTTTTAAAAGATACGCTTCGGAGCAAAGGAAAGCTTAATCTGCTCATTATTCATTCCAATTCCTGTGTCAAGAATCCCTAACCAGTTTTCTCCAAGATGAATAGTAACTTCAAGTACGTAAGGTTGGACCTAGATTAGAGAGCCAGTGCATCTTCAATAGCATCAATAGCATTCTGAATAACTTCTGCAAAGACATCATAATTACTATTATAACTTTCTAAAATACCAGAGATGAGATTCTGGCGATATTCAGCTCTGCTAGCAAGTTGCTCCAAGGGTCTATTGGAAATCCACTCGACACCATAGGGCATGAAAGCCATAGTTTGCCCCTTCTTCTCGTATCTCATGATCTTGACTCCTTATCAGTATACACTCAAACCAGATACGAGGGTAGCCTGATGTTGGCAATGCAGTTTTCACAGCCCAAAAACAATTAACCGCTACATAATCTATATAAACTAGAACAGTATCTAAATGATATAATACCTCTCTTCATGCCTCCATTATGCTGCTCATATGTGCAGTGTCAAGGCGAGAGTGACTTTTTGTGCAGAATCATCGCCTGCACAAAAGACTGTGGAAAACTGTGGGTTTTTGTGCAAAGCCCCATGCGGCGCTCGAACTCGACATTGATATGAGCCTGCGCAAGAAACATCTCGCTTGACGTGGAGGGCTTGCCAGCGGGAAGAGCTGTCGCCTGGCGTGCGACGGTAACATTCGCCGCGACCGATATCTGCTTGTTCACCACATCGTCAAGATGGTGACTCAGAGCAATCTGTGCGGTAGCGTTTATGAGGACGATATCGTGGTATCCACTCGCCTTGAACAGTGGCTGCCACACACTCAAATCTTGAGTAGGTCCAGATTTGACGCCATTCCAGGTCAATTCTGATGATATCTTGACGGTCTATATAGGTCGAGTATGTTTCAATACTCTTAAGGAGGCGGCGAAAGTTGTCATGCCGTCGATACTTGCCCCCATGCGGACTGTTTCTCACATACTCACGGTGGAAGTAGTGATCGCTAAAGTAGTCCTGATGGTTGATCGGAAATACACAGGAACAGCGGGGATAGAGTTTCAGGAACGTTTCGGCTATGCTGATGCTCAGCCATAGCGTTTCTCCTCCGAGAGAGACGTGAGTGGATAGTCTGGCGCTGGTGAAAGACTCACACCGGACGCCAGGCGTCACTATGCCACCAATCGTCAGGCGCACACAAGACCTGCACCCGTCATCCAACGAGACGCCGCGCTAGGGCTGCCTCGTCGCAAGGATGAGCATGCCGCTCAGAGGAACGGCAAAGGTCAAAGTGACATCGTAGCTCACCCGGTCTACCAGGAAAGCATGCACCCAGTCTACGAGGTCCTGCGGTGGCGTGGCGGCATCATGAGACGCTGGTACTACAGCCGCCAGGTCCTGAGGCCGTGACATGCAATCCCGGCACGCAGACCTGGCAGCAGTCCGTAAAGGAAGTCGTGTAGAGCCCCGACTTTTCCCGGCGAGCCGCCACAGACCTGTTGGATGCGTCGCTCACGCACCACTCACTCCAGGCAGATGCCCATGTCCCCGCCCCAGGGGACAGGGGTCAGCCGTGCGGCCGGCGCATCGAGACAGACCTCGCACAAATAACCAGACAGAGTCGTGATCGGCCAGCTGGGCGTCAGGATGCCCGGTACGGGAGCGTCACTCCTGCACTATGCTCAATGGTGGCCAATCGTGTTCTCCTTGCTGCACGATCTTGCGAAATCCTACATTTTTAGGCTTTCAAAAGGCTGAGGGCCTTTACTTAGAAACACCTTAGTAGACCTTGAGTCCCTCCTCTGTCACCTCTCACACTTCAGAGAGGCACCGATTCGCCCATGGTCAAAAGAAGATTGCAATATATTATGGGGAAAAATAGTGCTAATCAACGCAGAAAGGATAAGCTCCTTCATAGAGTGATCTCGCTTCATTTCTTCCCAAGACCATCACATTTATGGCTATATAGAATATGCAAATAATAAAAACAGCATACGTTTAATACAATATTAGTTTTATGATTAATGAAATAAAAATTATATAATCTATCTATAAAAAAGAACATGGTGTACTATGTTGTGTATTATTTTTGTTGCACAATCCTCTCCTGCACAAAAGATAGGAATCGCAATAGCGGTCATGCCCTTTCTCCTTCGCTGTCTTCCCGTGTAAAAGCATATTCACATGCGGGGCATTGTAGAGACACGCTGGTAAGGTGGACGAATTTGGCATCGTAACGGCTTTCAATTTCGGCCTTATTCAAGAGATACATGAGGGATCGAGTGCCCACACCAAACGGCGACAATCGGCATGCAGACTGGGATCATATGGATCAATTTGCTCTCGCCAAAAGCAAGAGCTGGGCCTGTGCGATGATTTGGTCGAGCGGAAGCAATGTCTCTGCGTCTGTGGTATGCTGGCGGTCAGCCATGCGTGCATCTCCTCGCGAGGTGCATGATGTGGATAGTCTGGCGCCGGGTCCTCTATCCCGGCGTCGGGCGCTCATGGTATCATCCTTCGCAGTATCTACACAAGTGCTATCCCCAACATCAAGACAGAGGAGAGACCTCATGCTTACTCGTGCCTACCTTGCTGGCCTCACGCTGACGACCTTCCTTCTCGCTATGGTGATGCCCCTTGCCCTGCCAGCGGCGGACTTGTCACTGCACTCTTATCAATACCTCAGCCTAGATGTGCCCAACGCTCTGGGGGCGTTTGGCATGACCACGCTCACGGATATCAATGACCACGGGATCATTATTGGCAGCCTGGTCGATAGCAGTGCTCCAGGGTTTGTCCTCGGTCCGCTCTTTACGCGAACGCCCCTCTCATGCGCTGCGAGATGGGATGGTTGGCGGCTTTCGTACAGCCCACCGCCATTAATTCCCGTGGCGATATCGTCGGCCTGTGTCAGGTAGACGAGATGGAACGCGGTTTTCTCCGCCGCATCAGACGCACGCGCCCGCCCCTGCTGAGCTTTATTAACTTTCCTGGCGCCCGGCAAACCGAAGTGCTCGGCATCAACGACCAGGGCGCCCTCGTGGGGACCTATGCTGACTACCGACATGGTCTTTCACGGGTTTCTCCTGGCTGATGGTGTGTTCCTGCCTATCGATGCCCCCTTCCCTGGGACCATGAGCACCATTTTGCTGGGCATTAATCGCCAGGGAGAGATGGTCGGCTTTTTCCAGGATAGCGCTGGAAAGGAACACGGGTTGCGGGTCAGCTTGGGGCAGTTTACGGCAGTTGATGTGCCAGACGCACGCTTTTACGCAACTCTTCGATATTAATGCCGAGGGCCAGGTGATCGGCCTCTATGCCCTGGCCGATGGCGGCTTGCACAGTTTTCTGTCTCGATCACGGCACCTTTCTGGAGGTGGCCGTGCCGTTTCCGGGGGCGGTGTTCACGGAGGTCAGCGGCCTCAACAATCACGGCGTCGGTCGTCGGGCGCTGGGTCGAATCCCGCACGGGAGGGCGACGTCACGACGTTTCTCAGCCATGGCTTTCTCGCCACGCCAGCGGGACTGCAAGCCCCGACTGGGATAGCGGTAAGGCGAGGAGCCGCAGCCCTAGCCGCGATGCAGAACAAGCGTGCCGCTCCAGGGTATGGCAAAGGTAAGCGTCATCATCACGTCTACCCGGTCAACGACAAATGACTGGACCCAGTCTCCAAGATCCTGTGGCGGAGTGCCTGCGTCTGACGACCTCGTAGACCATCCTCCAGGTCTTGAGTCCATGCTGCGACCCTGGCACCCGCACTCACAGCAGTCGGCAAAGGGATGCGTATAGTATCGTCCGATTGGTCGCACGGCGCGACCTGTTGGATGTGCCACGCTCGCGGATCACGCACTCCAGGCAGATGCCCATGTCTCCACCCCAGGGGCAGGTGTCAGCCGTTCGGCTGTGGCATCGAGGCAGACCTCGCACAGATGGCCAGGCAGGATGCGCTCGACCAGCGGAGCGTCAGGATGGGATGAGGGAATGTCACTGCTGGCACCATTATCAAGAGTGACCATCGTAGCCTCCTCCCGTGATAGGCTCCGGCGCCCACCCCAAACCTTCAAGAGCCAGCGCCACTGCGTCTCAGGGTCCATCCCTGGGGTGATCCAAGCAAGCTGCCCGGTTAAAACAAAACTCCACACCGCATTCGAAACGCGGCCGAGGGCTTCGGCTTCACGGAGGGCGGCCGAGAATATGATCCGGATGCTGAGCTCTGTCTCGACAAACCGTCCTCCACGTTGCGGGATCAAAATGTTGCCTGAGATACAACATCGCTATCCTTCTTTCTGTGTGAGAGGGCACAGAGTCGCCTCACATCGTGAGTAAGCATCATGCCGAGCCTCGCTCGGCCCACGGGCGCACCCAAACGGCTTCCACGGTATTGGTACTGTGGCGCACTCGAAGGTTCGGCCCCCACAGGATGGACGGGCGGTGATGAGCGTCTCGGGCAGGGCAGAGGCCAGGCCTCGATGGGAGAGAGAGCATCGTCCCAGTTTGGCAGAGCGCAACGGCTCTTCACCCTGCGCCAGAGGCGCGAGCCTGAAGGCTAAATCCGTTACATAAGGGTCGACCTCCACGTGTGAGGTCGATGTGATGTGGCGAGACACAACGCTTTGAGAGCCTCGACAAAGGCATCAGCTTGAAGGGTCATGAGGATCTCCTGTCATGCATTAGGAGAGGAGCATCGCCCTCACGGCGTGGGACTGGCGTCTGGTTCCCTCACGGTCCCACGCCAGCCAGGCACAATGGATACCGATCTTGAGAATGTCGCCTAACACCTGATTGTCGGGCGTCAGGAACCCTCATGTTTCCCACCGTACTCGTCCATAACCATGCATAGGAATATCAATAACTTATAGAGCCCATATGTTTAGTTAGCCTGTCCGAGAAACTTCTGTCGGATCATGTGAGTGTGCGGCCAACCATTTGCAGGGTTTCTCGGACGGGGGCGCTCTCCCCGATGCCTGGACCATCTGCATCATGGGCGTCTCCAACGCCGCGCGCCAGGCGGTTCTCGGCCAGAATGCGCAGCCACTGCATGGCCTGCTCGACGCATGTGCATGGCGGAGGCGTTCTCGTCGCAGGCAGACGCCCCCGACTGCAATCCCTCCAGGCGATCCAGCACGATGGCTAAGAGCAGTTCGTCGGTGACGCCGTTGATCCCTTCTGTCCCCCGGAGGACCTTCCTGGAACTTGCAATGCCATTTGGCAAACAAGGCGGAAGGTCCTCGCAGATAGGTGATGCGGTAGTGGTGACAGGCACCGCCTACGCCGGGTTCATCCATGGCGTGCAGGACGAGCAGCTCGTTCAACCCCGGAACGTTGCCGGACACTTTGTGGGTGGTAATTTCTCGCATACTCCTCCCTTTCTACTCTCATTTTGACGTCTGCAACTCCCCTACCTTCTCCCCGCCTCCCAGACCATCTGCACCGTGTGCGTCTCCAGCTCCGCCAGGACGATGCACTGGCAGTCCGCACAACAGGTGGCCACAAGGGATAGCCCTCCGTCTCCATGCCCTCCAGCAGGCCAAGCCACGTCATGGCTTGGGGCCACAACGCTCCGCCCCCGATCCAGCCTCCCCAGTAGTACGGCAGATGCTCCACGCGGTAGAGCCCAGGGGAGGGCGACTCCAGCTGCTTCAGGATCGACCACGACAACATAGGTATGCTGATCGGCTTGCTCGCCACATTCCTGGCACCGGCAGCAAGTGAAATGATCCCGCTCGCAGACACAGCGTTCGCAGATCAGCTCATCATCATATTCAGCGTTCTCGCGGGCACTGGTAATCTCGTGCTCATCGTACAGGCCTGTGCCACACGTGGTGCAGGAGATCCCCGTCAGGGTCAGTCACATTGTTACACTCCTGTTCGCCCCAGATGTTGTCGTTCATCCACCCGGCAAATGCCGTCAGAAAACGCCCTCTCAGGCATGCCACACGCATCATCCACCATGCGGTCGAGGGCGGTGCGGCCAGGCGTCCAGGCGAACCCCAGTCTCCGCACGGAAGGCCGCCACGATCTCTGCTTCCCCAACGCCCAGTCGAAGCAGCTCACCCAGGCAGGCCAGAGATACTCCTCTGTGGGCAAATAGGGGTAAAAGGCACTGGCCGCGGTCGGTCAGCATGTCAGTTGGTGTGGGCATGGGGAGTCTCCTTTCTCGTGTCTCCCTGTTGGTGCCGCAGCCATCTCAGGTGACGACCGCTGGGATCGAGGATCACCGGACGGCCCGAGCAAATAGTCGGCACTTACGTCAAGCCGCATGGGCAATTTCTCTGAGATAATCGCCGCTGAGGGCTGGGCCCCTGGCGCTGCGCCTCTGCCGCGTTTCTCGCAGAGGGTATTGATATCTTGGCAGCCCGACCTCGGTAGCGAGAGGCTTTTGGGTCAAGTCGCGCTGGCGGCGCATGAGGCAGCAACCGCTGGCCAAATGTCAGCATAGGACCCTCCTTTCTGTCCTTATTATATACCATAGATATTTTTATGCAATATCAATATTTATTCTCTTGAAAAGCATAACTTTATATTATATACTATATTTCAGTTGATGGATGACAACCGAGGCGAGGCGGATGGCAAGAGCGCTGTAGGACGGCGGGAGTTGGCTAGGGATCTGCAGCAACCACCGGGCGGCATCCTGTTCCTCACCGAGGGGCAGGCATGACAATCCGAATGAGGTTCACGGATATGCCGTATTGACAAGCTGTCAACCCAGCGAAACCTCAACCCAAGGAGACGACGATGGCACAACTCAAGACCGACGACCTCGCACAAGTGGGACTGCATTGTTTCGGAGCAATCTGGACTGGGCACAGCGCCATTTCGCCGCATAGGCTTTGCGGTGAGCAAGCACAGCGACGGGCCTGGGTGTCCTGTGCGTCCAGGTTCGACATGCGACTACTCGCGGCATTCAGCGATTATGTACGTGTGCCATATCAAGGGAGTGATGGTCGCACGTTCAAAGTTGGCAGTGATTGCGTCAGGGCGTACAGGGGATGCGAGGCTCATCAAGGCATACAAGAGTACCAGAGAATACCGCGCACATCAGAAGGCATTACGTG